>Ga0099825_1010194_pt1 | contig 10380 bp, 3 predicted proteins | sample SiratroredBW_FD_76838 | JGI IMG/M metagenome (GOLD analysis project Ga0099825, IMG submission 76838) | Root nodule microbial communities of legume samples collected from California, USA - Siratro red BW | ecosystem: Host-associated > Plants > Roots > Nodule | place: USA: California | collected... | reverse complement strand
ATATATATATATATATATATATATATATATATATATATTAGTATTAAAATAAATAATACTATATACATAATTAATATGATGAAAAAAAGAAATAGAGAAATATTTAAGAAAATAAGAAAAAGAAAAAAAGGGGGGAATAGGGTTTGCTTTTATTGATTGTATGAAAATAGTGGTACTTAAAATATCAATTTATTCATCAAGTATTTTTTTTTAATTATTCACATTTATAAACTATATAAATCTATGTGTAAATAAATAAAATGTATGTAAGCTAATGAAAATATGTAAAATATATAAAATAAATGTGATATATATTAAATAAACAATAAATAAATAAATTTTGTGTAAAATTACAATAAAATTTTGTGTAAACTAATTCATATAATTTAATGAATAAGTTTGTATAATTTATATAATTAAAATAAAATATTTGAAACTTGAATTTATCATATTCACTTTTAGTATTTTTTTTTTCATATAATAAATATTAGCATCCACTTAGTTTTCTTTTTTTATCTCCATTTCAGGTTTTCTTCCATTCTTTCCATCTTTTCTCATCAAATACTTATATTATTTTCAAGTAATATTACATATAAAATATAGCTTCTTCGATCACATTTACCGGTATTTGTGAGTCTCATATTTAAAATCTAATATTTTACTACCAATATATAAAAATGTTGTAACTCCTTTAGTTCTTTATTTGTTTTTATTCTCTTTTGATATACTAAGTTTTAAATATTTTAAAGTAACGTATGGTTTTAAAAATGTTCATTATATTTTTTTTAAAAACATAAATTTTAAATAAGTTAACAAAGTTGCATGAAATATGACTTTCCTTACATGAAGCTTCTACAATCCATGAAAACTTTGTTATATGATTTTTATATATATGTTTGGAAGGTCTTCCGTCTCAGTTGTAATCTTTGGTTTTGGGCGTAGTCTTTGGTCTCGAAGGTAGTTCTCGGTTTCCAGCAGGGTATAGGAGGATACCTACAAAGTACTCCGATAGCAAAGTTAATACACAGATGTCCGGCAATTTAAGGGATTAGATTTTGGTATTTGGGCTTGACTTTGCATTGTATTTATAGGAGTCAAACTGTACAAAATCATTGTGATTGGTCAAGATTTTCAAACAGAGTAGCTTTTTGCCAGTTTACTGTTGTCAGTAATTGTCTGATGAGCTGAAACTTGTATCATGTTCTGGCAAGTAAACAACTCGACCTTAATAAATATGTAATTAATAAATAATAAATACCTTAAGATTACCATATATTTATACTAATATTATCAAATTCTTATTAATGTGAAACAACATAATAAATGTGTTGCTTTCTATGTGTTGATGAACATGATTATATGTTTATTTTATAATGTAATGTAAATTAAGTTGATAATCAATCGTTATCTTTGGTATATTTTGTATATTTACTATAACTTTATATGTCCCAATCATATATTTTATATTTAAAAATATTCATTTTGGATTTTTCTTAGCTAAAACATGAAATAAGTTAACAAACATCTCAATCAACTTTGTTAACTCATTTAACATTTTTTATTAAAAATTACTAAAATGATTTTTTATTAAAACATAAAGTACTAAATTTGAACTTTCAAAAAATAATGTAATAAAATGCAAAAACAACAAAGGTATTAAAGTAACATTTAACCATAATAAATAATTAACAACTTCTAGTTGACATCATCAACTCCACTTTAAATACAATTAATGGACAAAACAACACAATATTAAAAGGCAGTGGTATTTATTGGATTTATAAACATAAATCCAAGATCCAAATCAATCATCATCCAGCTTAATTGGTTTAGAAATGGATAAATTTGATTAGGCTATAAATATGAATCAATTTAATTGGTTGAATTTGATTATCTTGTTAATTCAAAAAGTGCTAGAAAGCTTTTATACCTATTATTTAAAGTTATTTTCATGTCATGCAACTTTCCATAATCAAGTAGCTTTTTAGACTCACTTAAACGTCTTTCTTCTAAGTAGTTTGGATGTAGAAGAGACATTAAATGTAATCCATGATTACATTAAATTATTTTCACGTCTTTAAGCAATATCCCGATAGTTTGATGTACTTATCTTCTACGTATTGTCTTTACTTGAATTTGTGTAAGGTACAAGTTGTACCAAGAAGATAATATTTTCCATATTTGACAAAGCTTGTGCCAAGGAGTTGTTGCGCAATGTAGCTTTAGCTCATGTTCCAAGAGACCTTTGGCGTAACATATGCTTTGTGTGTAGAATTTTTTAGAGACGTAAAAAACAAACATTCCCTTCAACGTAAAATAAGTATACGGATATTCTTGAAATACCACGTTAGCTTGATGTGTCACGAGAACATATCAATGCTTATTGAATATGTAAAAAATAATATTGCACAACGAGATATCATTTGACAGACAAAACATTTATATCTTACAACAAAGATTATCTTTTTACAAACAAAGCATGATCATATGTTACACTTTGTTGTATTTAATGTTTAATCAAAATAATAGGTTATTGATCTTTTTCCTAAAACCAAGCTATAGATGGTTGATAGAATCATTGACACTCAATCTTTCGGATCAACAATCTCATCCTTTGCATCAAAACACAACTTTCATCCTTAATGAGTTTTCTCTTTGCCTCAATCATTTATTGGTTGTGATGATGGAGAAATATTAAAACTTTCAAGGAAGTTGCATGACTATTCAACATATCATACAAAATATTCAACTTATGAATGTTAAATTAGTCATTAACTTGAGAAATCAAGGCAAGAATGTTCCATTCACTCCATGATTCCTTATTGATATTATCTTCCTTAGGTTGTCATTAAGCTCAATGTTAACTAGACCTTATTGTATGACGCTCTCTCCAATGGCTTAGAAGGTGTTATATGTAACCACACTTTTACATAGATAATATGATACTCAGTCTTTTATTCAAGCTACGTTGACAAAGTGGGAGCACTATCTCTCTAGTATAACTTGTAGACAGTTTGGAGAGGAAATTTTCATTAAATCATGTGTTAAGTTGACTGTATAAACATAATATATATTTCAATATTAATAGTAACACCACTTCATAATCTCATGTTAATCAATAATTAAACATTCATGACCTAACTAAATGAGATGTTAGTATTTTTCATATTCATATAAAAGTAAATAACGTGAATCACTATCTCATAAATAGGGTTATCAAGAACAATCCTTTTGTGTATAAAACTCATTTACCATTGCTTTTGACTGTTCTATTAAAGGTTAATTTTTTTTGGATAATTTTGTTTTACTTATTTTCTTTCTAATATGAAATAAAAACTAGATGAATTCATCATAAATCGGTAACCGTATACTCCCATGTTAATATTAGAAGTTATGGAATTTAATCAAAGTTTCTCCATATAACAGTTAATATAATGTGTTTAAAGTAGATGATTGATTATCGAATAATTAATCAATAATAAATTCTAATAAATTGGGTGCTTTTAGTAAAGTATCAAAATCTTTTTAATATGAGACATTAAAAAAAATATAGGGAACTGAAGCTAATACAATATAAAGTTTTTTTGTTAAAGTGGTTTATTTCATACCCTATATGACATCATTCAAATTTTATATGACTTGATGAATACAAAGTTGATTAAAAAAATAATTTTATTAAGTTAATATACGATTTACTATTTATAAATATATCTTAAATGAAAAGTATATTTCATCTAAATGTTTCCTTCCATCAATACTTTTTAATTTAGGATGAACGAGAAACATTTAATTTTAGGCGAAAATATTTTAGATTGAAAGAATTTAATATGTATATATTAGGTTATAAGTATAGTCAAAAGATATAAGGTAATCACTTCTAAACTTAAATTAGGGTATAGATTAATTGAGTAACAAGATATGTACTGTAAAACGTTTTCTATTTATATCAGTTACAAAATTTAATTACAGAAGAGTGATAACCATGATATTCAAAAACAAACATAGTTTAATTTCTAAAAATTTGATATTTCTAGATTGGTAAATATTTTAAAACCTCTGATAAAGTTTATTTAGAAGTATACATCAATTTTTTATTCATCCCATTTTTACTTTACTTTTTCATCTCTTTTAATTTTCTTTATATTACTTGCCATATCCATATTTTTTTCTATTTCATTTTTTCTACCATTAAAATTCACCCCATTTGAAGATAGAAGTTGAATATTATCAATGTGAAAGGTGAAAAGATGTTGAGATCTTCCGATGAGTCCACTCTAATTCTCCGCCCATGCAGAGTTGTTTCATAGACCTCGCCGGAATAATAGGCCCAAAACTGATTGGTGGAACATATTCAGTTATTTAGAATAAAAATTAATATTATATAGTGTTTTTCATATTCTTTTTGGTTAATTATTTTGTCTTTTCTGTTAAAATTTCAAGTTTTCATATTTCAGCAATGAAGTTTGCAAATGCAACCTAGTTTGTTACCTTAATTCCACCTTTGAAAAATTCATCTCTGGAGGATACTAGCTGCATAAGCTGGCAAGAGAAACAACTGACACAACACTTGTTTTCCTTTCGTTTAAGATTTATAAATAAATTATTATTGTTATATTAAATTTATAAAAGAGTAACAAAAAATTAAAATTAAATTTAAAATCAAGTACCAGCTTAACTCTGAAACAAAACACAGCAACCGTAGGATTAAAAAAAAAAGGTTTTTAAAAGATAAATAAAAATGAAAATGAAACCTGCAAAGTTGAAACCCAAATTCCTGGCACAGTGTGTGTGTTTCTGACCCTCTCCAATCTATCTCTCTCTGCAGCCTTGAGTTTCCTATATTTGCAGAACCACACAGGCACAAAGGTACATGCACCTTTGAATTTGAGGGTTTGTGTCCCTCTATTTGGTACCCTTTAAAAAAAAACCACTGCTCCAATTTTTTTTTTTTTTTCTAACATTAATTGTTTCTCTCTCTAAAAAAAAAGAAAGTGCCCTCCTTTGGTTCTCTCTCTACAACCCCTCGTTCTTCACTTTGATTTTGCGTCTTCAATGCTAACCCAACCATGATCCTCTACACGTAATCCCACCATACCTAACCTAAAACCCTTTTGATCTCTCTCTCACACCATGTCCCAAGGATCTCCCCCGCAGGATAACAAGGAACCCTCGACGGAACCCGAATCGCACAAGGAGGAAACGACCACCAACACCGCCGCCACCGCCACCACCGCCGCCGATGCTGCTCCTCCCGCCCCCACCCGAAACCGCCCCTCTCGCGCCTGTACCATTCGCACGGCTGCACGACTGTACACGGCGTCGCAGCCGGCGAGGCCGAAGGCTGCCAAGAGGGAGACTCGCCGGGAGGAGTCGCCGTCGCCGCCGTCGCCGCAGCCCCAGCAATGCGGCAAGATCGTGACGCCGCTGGTAGAACCGCCCACGCCGGCTCAGTTGCCGCGTTACAACCTCCGGTCCATGTGGGAATTGGCTTCAATACTCAATTTTTTTAATGTGAGCTTCGAGACTGTGATTTTTTTTTGGTTTTCATTGGGTTTGTTGTGCATGCTTTGTATTAAGGTTTTTGAGGTTGTTGTTGTTGCTGCAGCTTTTTAGGCATCTTTTGAATATTTCAGTAGAATTCTCGGCTGAAGAGTTTGAGACTGCTTTACTCACTCCCAATGACACATTGGGTGATATACATATGCCTTTGCTAAAGGTTGGTGCTTTTTGATTTTTTTTTTCTCCCTTTGTTTTGTCTTGTGTACGCACGCACTGCATTTCTTCTTTCTTCTGTGAATATGGGTGATGACTGAAGTTCTAGTCTATGGGTTGTCTTAGTTTTGTGCTTGTTGTTATTGTTAGGAGTTTGTAGGATGTTGCATTGATGTGTTTTTTATTTTAAAATTTGAGTAATATTGCAGTGCTTTTGGTTATGAATGTATGCCTTAAATTTGAAGTTTTAGTTTTGTGATGATTTCGAGTGTGCCCATTGCCTGGGAGCGAGGGAAATTAAGATCTGTAAAGTGGAGTTCTTATAGTGTAGGGTATCTGGAGGTTGCTGTGGCTGAAATAGAATAATTGGGGTGTCAGTGCTTTGGTTAGTGTATGAGTCATATGTTTAGTTTTGGGAATATAATTCAATTGAGAAAGGTGAGAACTTGTTCAAAATTTTCTGAGAGTGAGTTGAATCCAAATGATAAACTTGAGCATTAGTCACTCTGTGACTGTTCGAATGACTCTTTATTCAATGCGGTGGTTGAAACTCTTTTGAATGTGGGAATTGTGGAAGGAGCCAAAAACTGAACTCTATCGAATTTAGAGTTCATAAGTGCATTGCCTGTTTGATGGATTCATTGCCACAATATGGTTGACCTATATGATGTTGGGAGATGGGCATGATTATTTGCAACTGAGTTGAATTGGGCAGGAATTGGTAAGTACAAAGCAAGTAATTGATTGGAGGTCTTTGTTGCATGTATGGGAAACCCTTTCTTGAGTGTTAAACTGGAGACTTTTGCTGATCGTTTTTGCTGTCTGCCCTGATTTATGGGCCCAATTTGCTATTGAAGGATAGTGTTCAAGTGTGCAACTATTAAGTTTTGTTTATTTATTTCTGTTGTTTCTAAATACAACCTACTATGCTGTATCAAATGGTTGCACCTTCCAAATGTACCTTTGGATTTTTTTGCTGGGTTTCAGCCTTGTTGGTCCTGTCCCTGATTTTCTGAGTCCAAATAAATGTCAAAGATAATCATGATCATTCTTGCAAGAGGCGGATGTCTACTTTACTGGACAGTTTATATTAGTGTTCTGGCATCATCACGGAAATTACTGAAGAAAAGGCCTATTCTGAAGACTTCTCAGAACTTCTGAGACAAGAGTTTTTGTTCTACCTAATTCTTATTGCTAAGTTTTATTTAAATATTGTGAGAAAATTATTCAGTCAATTGTTTGAGGGTTTAGCTCTGTATTGAAACTCCCATGCTGCAATGAGAAAGTGTTTGTTATAGACATGGTGCATACTCTACTTATCCATGATGTAATGAGTTTGTGGATGAAGATGAATTGGTTAAAACAGTGTTACTTGAACTGTTTTGAAATTTTAGCTTTTGGGTTGACTATTATAATGACATAAATCCCAAGTCTGACTTGTATGTTAGGTACTTAGGTTGAGTGATAAAGAGATACTGGGGAGAAAGAAATTTTAGACTGTTTGATGTTATTGGTCATACACTTCCAGATCTTGCAGATGTACTTGAAGTTTTATATTTTAAGCTGCAGTAGTGCAATGAATTCTGTCTCAAGGTCAATACCATTATAAAGTATTTACTTCCATTTGTCCTTCGTCTATTGAATTATGTGCAGTGTGGCTAATCAGAACAGTGGTGATACTTGAACTCAATTAAGTTTGTAAAGTTAGATTCGATATTATAAAAGTATTAATCTTGCTTAGTCTCTTCTGTTGGTGGATAGATAGATATTATTATAATAGATATTGTTTGCCATTGTCTTTTAAGCCAGAGTTATAGGGCCCTGATCCCTCTCAAAATCTATTGCTCTGCAAGATCAATACTTTCTTCTTTTTACAATGTCACAAGCTTTCAAAATTGCTACTGGTCGGATAACATTAATTGTATCTCTTTTTATAGGCAATTCCTCCCATTACACGAATGGCACTCTCACGTGATACTTGGATAACCGTACTATGCAGAAAATTAAGAGATTGGTGGCACTGGGTAATAAGACAATTTTTATTCAGCAAGCTGAATATTCTGTGTAACATTTTGTAGTTTCCAGAGCTAATATGAAAAGGGAATTCAAATGCAGGTTGCGGATGGGGATCTTCCTATTGTTGCTTCACATGGGTAAGTAATCACTTAGTTTTGCAATATCTCAAATCCACTTTATGTGTTTACCAAGTCTCATGTTATGTTGATGTGGCAGAGCGGAGATTGAAGTATATAAATCACTTGATCCAGGGGTTCGTGTGGTCATCTTAAAAGCATTATGTGACATTCGTGTTGAGGTACTGATGCCCATTTAACGTTTATGTATGTATCTATATTTCTTATATTCCTTCCTTTGAATGGGTGAATGTTAGTATCGAAGAATGAGGCCACTCTCCTTTGTTTTAGGTTGGATCTTTCAAAATTATGCAATCAATTCAGATTGAGAACTGAATTAACTTCTATTATGATCTATGCATGTGATTTATCCTTCATTCACTAGTTTTGTTTGCCTGGTTCTGCGTGCAAGTTGCAACCACCCATTTTAGGTTTATTTTATCCTAGCTCGTATATTGAGTGGTTCTTTGGGCTTGTCTTTAACAAGGGTGTGATAATCAGCCTCAATACTTTGTCTTGTAATACAATTCACACAGATTCCTGGACATTCATGACCATGCACTATTTTAGTTGGTCAATGGCTAGTGTCGAACTAACCCTATTCTGCAATAACTGTATTTGGGGGATTGGAGCAGTGAGAAGGATTCAAATTCCCAAGATCAAAACCTGCAAAGTACAGAGCAAATCATTAATAGCCTGACTGACAAATCTTGCCTTTGATCATCCTTCTTGGTAATGCACATGATTAAACTTGACTTGTATTTTGCAGCAAGAAGATATCAGAAGTTACATTGACAGCTCAATCAAACATGGCATTCCTCTTTCAACATTCCGTAAGGAGCGTATTGGTGGTGATTCACATGGAGTTTCTTATTGGTAATATTCATGCGTTTTGACTCCAATCTCTTCAAAGTTTGAAGTGCTATACTGGAAAGTTAATGTACATTTATCTCTGTTTTTCTTTTTCTTTTTATTCACATGGAATGTGATTAGTGCAGGTATGAAGATGACCAAAATGTTGGTCATAGGTTGTATCGGGAGACTAGGAAAACTGAGGTGGTTCAAATGAAGAAAGGGAAACCAAGAGGTTCCCAGGTTTTTTCTAATACAACCTACCAGTGGGAAACGGTTGCTACCAATTTTGATGAATTTGTGGATGTTTCTGTAAGTTACTGAAACTCATATCTCTATGTTTAGTGGGCATTTTTTAGCAATTGTTCAGTGTTTTTCTGGGAATTGGGACTTTTGAGTTATAGGTTTTGAACTAGATAATGGATCACTTAATATGTAAGTTAATGTGATGTATATTTGGAGTAACAAATTGATACTAATTTTATTTTTATTTATAAACCCTAATTTAAGTTCTAAATGAACTTATCGAATAGGAAACTTTTATTTTGTAGAAAAATCGAAAGTTAATTAAAGTCCTTGAATGGAACCATTAGATTCACCAATTGTTGATCAAACCTAATAACAGTAGAGGAAAAAATGCATGGCGAAAAGAGGTTGTAGGAAATCAGAGTGAGACATGATTTATGGAAAAATATTTGGCACCAACTAACAGTGAGTCCACTGGGATGGCATGAATTCAAATTAGGCTCTAGATACCATGTAGAGAAAAATGGTATATATTCATGAGATAGGATCCCCTTGTGTGTATTAGCGCAGCTGTGGAACTTATATACATATATCATACATAGCATTACATAGGGATGGCCAAGCCCTTATACAAAATCTATCTAACAATAACAAAAAATCAGAACATTGATTGTTGCAGGTATAGTATACTATATACATAGCATTACATAGGGTTGGCCAAGCCCTTATACAAAATCTATCTAACAATAACAAAAAATCAGAACATTGATTGTTGCAAGTATACTATATGTTACAAACATTATTTATACTTTTGAAATTTAATTCCTTCTTGCCATTTCATATGACTGCTAAAAAAGAACAATCTTTTCCGAAATATCAATAAGTGCTAGAAGGCAATCTCAGCCGTGATATGCATAAAGAAAAGACAATGTAACAAAGAACTTAAAGCGGTCAGTGTATGCAGCCATTATTAAGTGCTTTCTATTTATAATAGAAAATAGTTTAAAAGTTGTTGGTCAGACTAAGGCCTTCATCAGCGTTGGAACCAGGGAGATCAAATTAGCTGCAGCCATTCTTTAAAGCAATCAGTTGTTTTTTCAATTGTCTTGTTTAAAATCCAATAGTCTACCCTTTGACTAATATATTTTTAAGTTCAAATTATAAACTTCTGCTGATACAACTAAGCCTTTTGCCACTAATTGGGATTGGCTACCCTACTTGAATCCTTTGGTTTATAACTCCCTCTATTGCTATGCTTTTCTTTTCTATAACAGACCCAAGAATGCTAATATATTTTTTGTTATCGATGATAGGATTGACCGTTAATATATATATATATATATATATATATATATATATATATATATATATTTTTTTTTTTTTTTTTTTTTTTTTTTTTTTTTTTTTTTTTTTTTTTTTTTTTTTTTTTTTTTTTTTT
>Ga0099825_1010193_pt1 | contig 10380 bp, 5 predicted proteins | sample SiratroredBW_FD_76838 | JGI IMG/M metagenome (GOLD analysis project Ga0099825, IMG submission 76838) | Root nodule microbial communities of legume samples collected from California, USA - Siratro red BW | ecosystem: Host-associated > Plants > Roots > Nodule | place: USA: California | collected... | reverse complement strand
CACCAAACAGATTGAGAATAGGTTTTGGTGAAAACAACAATTGCTACACAACACAGATTGAGAATAGGTTCTTGGATGTGCGTTGGCTTCACTGCATTCTCATGGTGAAGGAATGTTGAGAATTCAGCAGCAGATAGGACAGAATCAAGATGAGAAACAAATTTTCTTTGGATTTCTTCTCCACTAAAACCGATGATCACATCGTACATCCCTGAGAGTTTGAATGATGAAGACTTGAAGTCCATGGAAGGTCAGATAGATGCTCTGTGCAAACACTAAACCAGTAAAGTAGGCGGAAGATTAATATTTGTTTATATTAGTGGAAGCGCGTTAAGGCCAAAAATGAAATATTACACTAATAACAGTATCTAATTCTGAAAGTTTAAACAATTAGTGATTTACTAATTTAATCATAACTTTATCTGTAAGCAGTTATTTACGATCAGACCAAAAATGTTGTACTACATTTAAGATGCATCTTGCACCATATGATCATTACGCTTGTCACCTCTATGTTAAACCCTATTTACCGCTAAATATGTTTTTGTCGTTCTTTGTTCGAAAACTGTTGAAGTGACCAACGATGATAACATCAAACTAATGTGATTGGATTTAAAATCAATATTGACATATTTACATAAATTAAAACATAAGCATTACAAAAACAGTGGAACTGAAAGCAATATTGTATATTTAGGGACAAAAAGTGTAAATATACTTTTCATCTCACCTCACCACCATTTCTTCTCCATATTTATTTATTTTTCTTAAATTTTCTAATTGTACCTAATTATAATAAGAGAAAAATATTGTATGAAATTTAGAAGATAATACGAGAATAAAGATACAAACGGTACCACTATTTATTAAATACATATACTTTATAACTGAATTTTCTAATGAAATATTATATTATAATAAAATAATAACATATACAGTTGTAAGGTGACTATAGGAAAAAAATGAGTGATGTAAACGTATCTATCTAAAATAAAAGAATTTAGGAAACGAAAGCATTTTAATTAGAATACTCTAACCGGTGTTTTTGAGCAATCAAATTAATGAAAAATAAATCTAATATAAAAGACTCCAATATTAACATAATAGGACACAAGTATTGTCTACCAATCAAAATTGGAATTTCAGGTATATATTATATGTATTATCATTGAATAGAATAAATTATTGTAAGGATTACAAAAGATTATCGAGATAAATTTGATATCATTGAAGTGCTTAATACAGATAAATACTCTTGACACTTTATATTCGTTTCGCCTAGCATGTTAATAAGAAATAAATGAATATGAAGGTTGGGATTTTATATTTTAAATTTTTTATTTACCATCTTCCATACCCTCATCCTTTCTATCAAACTAATAAATTTAATTTCATTCTTCTATATCTTTATCTATCATTAGCAAAATCAAAGTCAAGTCAAGCTTAAAAAGTTTGTTAAACTTTTTCCATTATTTTTTTTTTGATCGGCTTCCATTAAATTAACAATAACTTGTCATGCTGATTTTGTTTTTTTAACTGATTTATAAATTTGATGACTTGACACGGAATAAGTTATACACGAAGTCATGGCACTCTAATTTAACCTAACGAAAACTTATCATATGATCTACATATACACTCATGAAAACAGACAAACTGATCGAGACAGGCAATCTTGAGTTAGTAAACAATATTCAACTATCAAACGATATTGAACTATCATTTGATCTACATCATCAAAGGATCTGGACCTAAACAAGATTTTTCCGAGTCAATCTTCATATTTGTTGTTCTCAAAGCAGATAAATGACTTACCAGAAGTCACGCATTACAATTTTCTTTATGAATCAAAGTAGATAATTTGTCATTGGTTGTGGCTCTTTTTTCAAGTAATTTGGTAGTCATGCTTATATATTTACAATATGCACTTTGTGTAATTAACAATTAAGTCACTTATAAGACATTCAGTTGCCACAATTTTAGGGGTTGATAAATAAAGAACATATAAAACAGTTCCCTTCTTGTCATGGTCTCGAGGCACGGTGAAAAAAATAGAATGCCTCTCACCCGTATATATGTCAATTATCAGAAGTGGACTTTAAGCCTAACTCAATCTTATAAAACTGGATTATGAGATAAGGTTTGCACCCATTATAAACTACTGAAAGGCCTCATCTCTAGTCGATGTGGGATCTTCAACACACCTCTCTCATGCCGAGACTCTTCAACTCGAGTGTGAAACTTATATGTGAGGGTGGTTCGATAGCGGCCCGATAGCGGGTGGCCTGATAGGCCCAACAACCTTGCTAGGATAGGCTTTGATACCATATCAGAAGTGGACTTAAGCCAAACTCAACCTTACAAAACCAGCTTACGTTAATAAGAAAAAAATAATTATGAATTAATCTCCCTTGTGTAAAATACACACATAGGAACTGTTTATTTATAGATAAAAATAGTAACAGACTTATAGAAAATATAGGCTAAGTCCATTATATTCAACATCAACCAATAGGGATGGTTAGTACTATCTAATATCTGTTCAACATCGCCAATGTTAGGTAGTCAATATATATATATATATATTTTATTGGCAGATGGTCAGAATTCTGGAGAAAAAATGATTATGATTATATCAATGTTTTTGATAAGAATTACTCAACCACCTAATCGCTTCCCAATTAACTTTTGATATTTGGGTGAATCATTAAATAGTGGTATATAGATCCACATGTTTGATAAAGTAAGTCTTGTGTGGTTGTAAGTCAAGTCACAAGCCACATAGTTTTTATTGTATGTTAAGTTTATTAATATATATAAATACTTCACTCCTTTCAATGTTTTTTCTTTCATATGTACCTCTTGTACGAGTAGAAGCAAAACTTGCTCGATGAGAATTGTTTAGGAAAATTTTAAGATATTTTTAGACTCATGAAGAACTTAACTTTAACATCTTTAAAATATATAATGTATATAGATAGTTCTATATTCTGAAGTGAAACTCTTATTATTATACAAAACTCATATATATTTTTTTGTAATATATTATGAATAAATACTAAGATTTAAATATTGACATACATTTATGTCCATGAGATTAATGTTCTCTCTTAAAAAATCTTATAAAAAGAAAAAAAATATCTACTTCCAATTTCTATATAACTAAGAATTATTTATATAATAGTTGGGGTGTTACAGTTATTTATATATTTATTTTTGTAGATGAATTATGAACATTGATTGACTGGGTTTATTATTGGATCCCTTAGGAGACCACTTGGGGTTAAGTGACTTTATTTGCACTATCATCTCTTATGTGTTAGAGGGTTTATACTAATTTGACGTGAAAAAGGAAACACAATTTTATATCATCTATTAGACAAAATAATTGTATCTTACATAATTTGTTATTTTTATAGAATTATCATCTTATAAATAAAGTGTTTGCTATTTTTATAGAATTATCATCTTATAAAAGATGACTATGTTTTACACTAACTATTTTTAACACTTATTTTTAACACTTGATTAAAATCTTAAAGAGTTAAACTTTTCCCTTAATAAAGATGTTCAATCAAAAGAAAACATTCAACAAAATGCTTGAATGGTTGAGGCAAAACTAGATTTTCTGTGAAGAATATATCAATAGTGCAACCAAGTAGAAGAAAGGTCGCTGTTAAAAAAAAAAAAAAAAATAGATGAAAGGTGGTGAAGTTGTGGAAAGTTTAAAACGTTTCACTTACCGAGTTCACACATGCTTGTTACATACAAAATTAAACTATAATGATTCTAATACATACATCAATCATATTACATGTTGAATGAAATTATAAAAGTTTATATTTATTTAAATTATGAAGGTTTATAACAATTTATTTTAAACCTAAAATATTGATAATACTTAACAATATAGGAGGACCCACATGTTTGTCCCAATCCTGCAATCAGAACAAGTTCCCCGGGTTGTCCCCAAATCCTCTAGTGACCATAAAGGAACAAAGTTGACCAAACCTGATGTACGTCTTAGGGACATTAATCAATAAATAAATAGGACAAAAAGTCAAAGAAAGAATTAAGAGTTTTTTAGAAGATGAGGTCCATCTCATTCTATTTGGGTTTTTAATCAACTGCTCGGGTCTAAATGCATAAGAAATTCTTATGGAGAAAATAGAATATTATGGAGAAGTCCTTATAAATTGTTTAGAATAATTTAGAATAATTTGGGCCTTATATTTGGACCAAGTTGAATAAATTTGGGCCTTGAGATCCATAAATAATGTTGAGCTTAATCAAGGAGTCAAGTAGCACAAGGAGCTCTCTCCTTGTGCCACTTGTTACCACCTTGTGAGAGCCTTAGAGTGCAAGCTAGGTTTGGAAAACTTGTCATAGAAAGTAGGGTTAGAAGTTTGTCTTATAAGCTAGGGTTTCTAGACCTAGCTTCTCCCATACCCTACCTAGATAGCTTGCATGGGAAGCTAAGTAGTTTATCCTTTCTTCTATAAATAAAAGGTCTAGGAACCTCTCTTGTAGACTTGATTTGTGTAATGAAATCCTGTCAAATTTTAAAGTACATTACCTCAAGTTTTACATTGAGTTTCTTCTCCTAGAAGCTAGAAGCTCTCTCTTGAAAGTTGGCCCAACCTCCTTTAAGGCTTTCACCATCTACTTCACCATCAACCTCCTTGCACGCTTCCTTCCTTGCATTTCCATGACTTCCGCATCATGAGTAGTTTCATCTACTTCTTCTATTCGGTGCTTCAAGGTTTCATCATGCCCAACTTTCATTGAAGCTTGCGTAAGAAGCTAAGACACCTAGGAGCTCCTCCATCATTCCTAGCAAAGTATTTGTCCCAACAATTCTAAAGCTTTAGGATTTAATTTATTTATTTATTTTGATCGGCAAAGATTTAATTTATCTTTAGGATTTAATTTATAATCATTAGTAAACACTACATTAGATATAAACCTTATATCTTTTTGTACCCACAATGGAAATAATAAAACCTTTATTTATGCACATGGTCCAAATTTAAAAAAGCGCTTATAATACCAATAAAGTTGTGTAATGTTGGGGTAATATTAAACTTAACGTATGCATTAGAAACGCAAATTTCATTATTGATAATGAATACAAATATAACCGTGTATATATAAATAAGGAAAACCAAGGATAAAACCACTCTATCTTCGTTAATATGTTAAATCACTCTTCAATCCACTACCAACTAGTAGTAAATATAGAATTTACAATAACTATCAACCCCATCCCAATACGACCATGTGTTCAATGACATTAAAAAATGGTTCTAATATATTGTTGTCTGGCTTAAATTCTTTATGTCAGTGACGGTCATTACCGACCTATAAAGTAAATGAATATTATGTAACAGGACATCATTTGTATATATTCTTTTTTATGATAATTCTTGTTGGCATAGTAAATACACATTCTACGTCGATAATTTAATCCACATACACGAAGTACAAAATTTGTATGTCACCAAATCTATAATGATTTCATAATTAATTAATATAAAAAAAATCTAAAATAACCGTGACTTAAAAATGTTGTGCACAAGAGTGTAATTATGTTACTGTTAACTATATTTGTCTAGATGGATATTTTTCGGATTTTATTTCTTTAAGTTATATTTAGACATATGAAATGAATATTAGTTTATGGGAATTAATGTCAAAACTTTTTTTTGCAAAATTAAAATAATTTGAAAGACCATTTACTATATTTGAAAAACTATTGAAACCTTAAAATTGAAAAATACACAAGAAAACTATAACGAAACTTATAAGTGGAAATAAACAAAATTTGATATATTTAAACTATAAGTAAAACAAATACAATCAATGTAAAACGAGAAATTTGATTAATATTTGTTTTATTTAATCTTAAATAAAGGGATGAGGCTACGGTGCTTATTATAAAGAAAAAAAAAAAAAAAACAGAGACTACCTAGCAGATAGCAAAGCAAAACACATAACAAAATATCAAATAGCAGTTGTCTTATTTTATAATGAATGACTTTGTTTAAGAGGATTTCTTAAAGAAATATTATTTGCTAAAAGGAAAAATAATTGACAAAAGTAACCACAAGAAAACAAATACAATAAACAGGTAAGTTAAAGCCAAAGAAGCAATGTGAGGAGTGAGAAACAGGGTAAAATAAACATGCATTTCTTAACTATAACCTATACTCCAAAGAAAAACAAGGAAAGGATGGAAGAAAACAAATTGCAATCAAGGACACGAGAATTAATTCCATGAATCAAGGGATCCTAGTTCTCAAAGAAGATGAATGAATTACTGTATTTTTGAACCCTCAACTTAGACTGATTATTCCTAATGAATGTTAGTGTTCTAGATTTCATCATTTTATATCTGTCTACAACAAATTATTGAAATAATCTTTTAGATTTTAATAATCCTTCAACCTTAAACCCAAATTATTGAAACCAACTTTTGAATCATCACAATCTCTCGTCTGAAGTTGAAAGCCCCTTTCCCTAATTGTTAGCCGATTCTGTTTTTTTTCCTCACCATATGAAAATAATAACTTGTGTGCAATTCATTTATTCTTTGAAGTTTGCGACTCTTATTTTCCATCGTGATGTTTCTGGGAGAATTGGTATCAACATCACTCACTATTACGGCTGCTACTTCACCACACTCGTAGGGCTTTGGATGGCAGAAGAAACGCCTTATGGTGGTCACGACAAGCTTATGGATTAAAGGCACAAAGCTTAGTTTTTTTCAATAGTTGGAGACCATTCATAGGAACACAGCATTCTTTTCTTTGGCTTTGTTCATGGGCTTCATTCTTCTTCTCTCATTCACATGCAAGCACAATTGTTGTTCAACTTTGAATATTATTATTTAAGAATGCACAATGGGTGTAGTAAAATACATTAAATATTAAAACATCCATATGCATGTCTATAGGGTAAAGTAATCATTATAAGGAGATTATGATTTATGCTTAGTTATCTTTAGTACTAAATCAAAATTATTAAATATTGAACTTTTCCTCTAAAAAATTAAAAAATTTTAAACTATTATACAGAGAGAAGAATCACTAAAATAAGCTACATATTTTATTTTTTTTAAAATCTTAGTTTCTAAATTAGCTAAGATCATAACCAATATGAAGGTAGAAAAATTTAGACTTCTTTTGTGACTATTCTCGTTTAAATTGATATACTGAATAAACTTTCTATATAACTGACAAAGACTCATTTTAAGATAACGCTACACATGTCAATTTTGCAATCCACACTCAAAATCATAAATGTCAATAAATATGTTGCCCACCGTAGTATAAATATTAGCTGTAATTGTCTAAAGGGGTTATTTTATTTGAATTTGTTTTAAAAGATTGTATCCGGACATATCAAATGAACATTAATTTATAAGAATCAAGTTTAAAAAATTTTAAAAAAATAATTTGTAAGATCATGACTATATTTGAAAAAATAAACTAGTTAAAATTTGAAAAGATACAACTGATAACTATAATGAAACTTATAAATGTAAATTGAAAAAAATTGATATATTTAAATTGTACATAAAACAAATAAAATAAGTGTTATGTTGAAACGAAAACAGAGACTACCTAGGAGATAGCAAAGCAAAACACAAAACAAAATATTGATCAACAACTGTCTTCATTTCATAATGCTTGTCTTTTTTGAAGATGATTTTTTAATGAGATATTATATGCTAAAAGGAAAAAGAATTGACAGAAGTAACAACAAAACAAATACAATAAACAGCTAAAGTAAAACCAAGAAGCACAATGTGAGGAGTGAGAAACAGGGTAAAATAAACAAGGAAAGGATGAGAAAAATAAATTGCAAACAACCATCATTAATTCCATAACTGAAGGGTTTCTGCTGTTCTCAAAGAAGATGAATGACTTACCAGAATTCACATTACCAGATGCTTAGCAATTTTTCTTTGGCTCAGGCTCTATTTCCAACTCATTTGATTCACTATATATTAGATAGACAGTTGTGTTCATAACCACCAATTCATGACCAAAAGTCACAAAAATCTCCACCTTGTCTCCAGATCCTAAATTTGACATTATGCCATGCCAATCTCCATCATTAAAGGAAATTACTTTGCCATGGTTGTGTATATGCAATGTGCACTTTGTGTAGTTAACAATTAAGACAAAAGTAAATTCAGGTCCAATGATTTTAGGAGTCGATAAATAAACAACGCACAAAGCCATTCCCTTCAACTCACGATCTGGAGGCACAGTGAAAGAAACAGAATGTCCCTCACCCTTATAGGCCAACCAATAAGGATCGTTGTCACCTGGGAGAGAAACATCACATGACTCACTTCTTTCCCATACCTGTACCATGAGATAGAAAGCATAGTCATTTATCTGATTTTGCTATTCAAATTGTCTTCTGCTATCCTTATTTGTCATTAAAAATTACAAAATGTAATACTTAATTAAAACATATCAATGGTAATTAGTTTAAACAAATCTGGTTAATACTTTTGTTGTGTATATATCAGCATCATGTCATTAGGGATTTAGAATGCATTTCCTTCGTCTCTTTCAGTGTATATTTCTACAATGATTGGGAATATAACAATCGTGATGCAAGTAAAGGGAAGTAAGAAAGTGAAAATAAAAGCATAATCACTTGGTTAGTTGATTATTAAAATCATAAACTGTTAGATGAAGTTGTGTGGCAATAGAAGCGACGGGTGCTAATAGCTAAATGATGTTGAAGGTAAGAAACAAAGGGAAAGCTAGAGAAGAACCTTAAATATGCTATTGCTGATAGTACTGAAGAATTCATTGTATCTTCCAACACCAATCAAAGATGACTTCAATTGATGGTTTGAAATTTCAGATTCTGTAATATTTATACCATATTCCACCAGCATAGTTTCTGCTTGCTTAGATAGTTGAAATCCAGTGTCACATTGCACCAAAACACTTCGAAGATTTTCAAGGGTGCTAAGCAATGGCGCAATATCATCCCAACAATTATCCTCCATATCCATGCAAAACGAATGAATGTAAGATATGCGATTCACTGTTGGTGACATCCAAGACCGAATGATAGAAGGAAAAAGATTATGAGACAATCCCTCAAATCCACGTAGGGATATATATCCAATGCTTTTTGACCTTACAATTGAAAAAGGTACTTGTTTCACAACTGTATTTTCAGCAATCAGCGTTCTCAAGGATTCCATTTGCTCTATATCTTTTTCCAATAGGTCAATTTTCGAACAACCAGAAAGAATGAGAATTTTCAAAGATTTCAACTTATATATTTTTCTGGGGAGATTGCTTAGACTTGGACAGTCCTTCAAATTTAGCAGTGTAAGATTGTAGAGACATTCAATAGAGTGGTGTACTTTGCGCAATCTCGGACAATCTTTTAGAATGAGGTGTTCAAGTCTAGGTATTCTTGAAAAGTCAGGTGTTTCTGTCAAGTACATGGAATGACTAAGGTTAAGGACTTTTAGACACCCCAAAACCTACACAAGATAGTATTTTTTGGACAAATATTAGAGACAAAAATAAGAAATCAAAATAGCAGCAGGTTATTATTTTATTTTAATTAAGCTTAGTGTTTTAATGAACAATGGCCCGTAATAAAACCTGGGGTTCTTTGCAGAGTAGAAGAAGACTGCGTTTTAAATTGATCGCTATTGCATTATGCACATTAAAGTTGCTATGTGGGTATTGTGAAGAAAACCCATGCACAATGATCCATCTTAGTTTCTGAAGAAGGTACTCAGAAGTTACAGCCAATTCCACTTCACCCAAATCAAACCAATCTGTTCCGACTGAAGGCACTTTCACAGGCAACCGTTGAATGGATTTTGTCCCCTATGATGAAAAGACCAAAGAAAAATAAATGTACTGCATATGAGAAAGCAAACACTTTAAAAAGAAGTTTCAAGCCACATATAGAGAATGTTCTTACTCTATTCTCTGTCAATGTATATTCCGCATCCTTATCAAACCACAGTCGACTATTCTTCCAAGGTTCCTTTCCCGAAATTTCACGAGTAATTGTTATTCCCATTTCTCGTAGCAAAGGATGCATTCCAAATTTGTTGTTCTTCTGAACTTTTAAGAGGTTACGCTCCATCAGAAATCTTATTCCACTATCAGCGTCTACTCCACAGCTATTTAGGATCTTCGTAACATAGACTCTGCCTTTACCAACAAAGAAACAACATATATCAAGGAACAAATCCTTTTCCATTTCATTGCGTAAACCGTCAAAGCTTATTTTCAATTTCTGTTCGACATCGTGCTGGGGAATTTTCGCTAATGTAAACAATATACTATTCCATTCTTCTTTCGCCCTTTCAAATAAACT
>Ga0099825_1010192_pt1 | contig 10381 bp, 8 predicted proteins | sample SiratroredBW_FD_76838 | JGI IMG/M metagenome (GOLD analysis project Ga0099825, IMG submission 76838) | Root nodule microbial communities of legume samples collected from California, USA - Siratro red BW | ecosystem: Host-associated > Plants > Roots > Nodule | place: USA: California | collected... | reverse complement strand
TTAAAATTTAAAAAAAAAAATAATAATGTTTTAAAAACATAAATAAAAAAAAAAAAAAAGAAAAATTAGTTAAAAAAAAAAAAAAAAAACAAAAAACAAATACATCATCTAAATAAATTAAAAAAAAAAAAAAAAAAAAAACAGAAACAGAAGGAGGTGATTCAATACCATCAACAAAACAAACCACGATAATGCAAAACGTTAGGTTGAAACTACCATTCAAAACCTCAACTTGAACCCTAATAATCAACAACCATACATAATTTATTTAAATGAGAATAGCTTTTAGGTTTTGGAGTTGATGGCTTCTATATATTCTGAAAAAAAAAATGACTATTCACATGTAGCTAAAGCAAAATAATCAAAACAGCTGACTAAATTACTATTAATTGAAAAACTAGGAATATTATTTAGCAACAATGAAAATTTAAGTGCACGTGAATTAGTAGTCATCTAAAAATGATTACTAAAAATAAAATAACTTAATTAAAACATTAAAATATTAAAAAATTGGAATTGCTGGTACAGTGTGCTGGAGTGTAGGACAAAGAGAAGGGCAAATGTCATTCAGAACACCGCAATTTGTGGGTTGGTAGTATAATAACAAACACCGGGGAGAAGCGAATCGGACCGTTTAATGGATCCAACGGTTCAAAATGTTAATCAATCTTTACTAATATTTTTCTGTTTAAAAATAAAGGTGGGGATCGCCTACATTTTGTGGACGCTGTAGAGGATTATCTGCCAATGCCAGGGTGGCATTTTGTGCTTTGTCACTTTTTCGGTCTTCTGTTTTTTCTCTTTTCTTCTCTGTCGCTGATTTCAATTTCAATTTTGGAAAGCTAACCTTCGCAATTTGCACTTCAAAATCGTCCGTTTCTTCTGTAAGTTCTCGCAGCTTAGACCCACTCATCTCTTCTGTCGTTTATTTCTTTATTTATTTCTCCTTTTATGAATCGCTGAAGTTATTATTATTTTCATGAGTTGCAATTTACTGCGAATAGGGCTCAATTACATTCTAAGCATCATCGTTGTTTTTTTTAAAACGGAATTAGGAATAGAATTTTGCATTTATTATTTGTAAAATTAGCAGATATCGCTGCGTCCATTTTTTAGAAATTTTAGGAATCAAACGATTAGGTATATGTTTAGAAAAAGCTGAAAAATGTTTTTGAAGAATTCATTGGACATCTCTGAATTCCAATGCACAAAATGGAGAGAGAAGAAAGTACTGCTTTGGAACACAAAATTTAGTTTTAAACTCTCAGTAATTGAAGTACAAACGTTGCATTAAGTTGTGAGCATCAGTTCGGGAGCTCAATTGTATTTTTACCTCGGAAGAAACAAATCATTCCTGCTCTGGCTTTCAGGAATGTGTATCAGAATTCCCAAAATCACGTTCGCAATTTTATCCTAAGGTAGCTTAAGTTATTGTTGTTATTAGTTTCTGTCTTTTTTGAGACAGTAAGTGTAGACGGACAAGTTGAAGTTGGTGTATTTCTTAAAATTCTAATTGAACTGCTGATGTTATAGTTTATGCAATAGTTTTATTTATTTCTTAACTGATACTGTAGAGAAATGTCTGTCTGTTTCTGCAGAAAATTTATACAGGGAATTGGTCCCCTTTTTGAACTGTGGTTGAGGCAGTAAAGTACAGTTATAGGTAGAGGATGGCATGCAGGGGGTGCTGGGAGTGCCTTTTGAAGTTTTTGAACTTCATATTGAGCCTCACTGGTCTGGCCGTAGTGGGCTATGGAATCTATCTTTTTGTCCAATTCTCTAAAGCTTCAGATGATGACACTCCGGAAATTTCTCCTGTCAGTGATGATTCTGCTCTGTTTCAACTTGGCCGGCCCATGCTCATGGCTGTGTCATTATCTAACAGCTTTTTTGATAACTTGCCCAAGGCTTGGTATGTGTGTTGCTCTCTTCTTGCCACCTATGGGGCATATACATTGATTCATGTTTATTCTTGACTCGATGATAAAGGTTTTGCTTTTGGTTATACTTTGCTGCCTCGATTTGTTATCTGTCATCTAGTTTTGCTATAGATTACTCTCATGCCAGGGGTTGGGGGAAATTTTCTTTAATGACATTTGACCATACATAATCAGTATTGAATGAATTGCATAGTTAAGTAAAAAAACAAGTCTAAGTTGTTTTAAAAAAATTATTCGTCAAGTGTATTTAGTACTACATGCCAGAGATAATAGGGCTTTAGAGTTGGAATCAACCTCTCATTTAGATTTCTAGTGCATGGCTTCTAGTTTTAGGTATGTACCACTATATCATTTTGTTTTATTTTGAGCCCATCTAGTGAGATTTACAAGGTGGACTTTTGAATATGAAATAGTTGGAGCTTCATTCTGTGGTGTAATTGGTCTACTAATGATTATTCTTTATGCGCTTTCTAGATTTGTGCACAGAATATGAATTTAATATAACTTTTATTTCTTCTTTTGTATTTTTATACTGACTTACGTTTTTGTGTTAGAAAAAGAAAATCACCAATAAAGTACCACATGCATTTTTTCCTTTTTCTTCTGTAAGGATATTTTACACATATATAATAATTTATCTCTTTTTGTTCATAGTACACATATACAACACATAAAATTAATTTTGAAGTTGAAAAAGACATATCTTACTCTAATTCTTTATATCATGTTTGCAGGTTTATTTACTTATTTATTGGTGTTGGAGTAGTTCTTTTTCTTATTTCTTGTTTTGGTTGTATTGGAGCTGCAACACGGAATGGATGCTGCCTGAGCTGTGTATCCTATTAGAATGTCTCATGCTAAAGTAAAAGTTATTTCGTGGTGGCATAAATTTCTGCTATATACAAAAAAATCATGAGTTTAAGCTTCTGCTCTTGTCTCCTAGTGTATTTGTGTGTGTGCATATTTACATGAATTAATCTGTACTAGTCAAAGGATTTGTTATTAATTTCCTTAAGTGAACAAAGTATTCAACTTTGGTGGTATTATTGATCTTGATAGAGCTGGGATGCGCAGGCTTTATATTTTTTGACAAAAACTGGAAACAAGTAAGTTAAGTTGTCTGTGAAATTTGTAATCTGAAATTAAAAATGTATTTGTCATCTTATAATATATTTCATTCAGGAAATTCCCACAGACAAAACTGGAGTCTTTGATGGGATATATCAATTTCTGACTGAGAATTGGAATATTGTGAAATGGGTTGCTCTTGGAATTGTTATCTTTGAGGTAAGCAAGAAGTTGTATGATTGTCATTTGAAAGAAAACCATATTGTTTTGCAGTCATGTGATTTTGTGCTTGTACTCACAGACCACAAATAATAGTCTCCAGGATTATAATCGAGCTATCCATTTTGTATAGCACCTATTTTTTGATTGGGCAAATAACAGATTGAGGATGCTTGAACTGTTGATCTGGAAAAAGCACTTTTTTTTTTTTATATAGAAACATCTAGATACCAGAAAGACAATGAAAATGAATTGATTATTACCACCTTCCTGCGAATAATTTCATGGTAATCACTCGTCAATTATCATCAACAATAGGATTCCCTACCCCCCTTTTCCCCATTTCTTGGACACTTGGAGTTTAAGGTCTGGTCCAGTACTCATTAGCCAACATTTTTGTGATGCTTCTTTATTGATGAGAAATGGAATTACAGAGGTATATTTGGGGACTTAATTTCTTGACCCAAAAGAAACTAGAAATAGTTATGATATATTAGATATTTCAATGAAAAAGAGAAACCTGGAAGAGATAATATGAGACAATATCAAGGACTGAGAAGGTTGAAAGTTAAGTAACGATCAACTTTGAAATTCAGGTATTTTATAAATGATGTGCCTGTGAGAAACCTCAATTTTTCTGTTGTGATATAATGTAATATACTTTTATATCTCAAATGTACTTGAGTACCTTATTGAAAATGTCTTGTCGAATCCCCACTTACCTACCACCAGAAGCGAAGGAGAGCCTATAGTAATGTGATCTTTATATGTGTGTGTGATGTAATGTGCCCATTGTTATTTCTGGAAGATAAATTTGGTTAGGATTCTTATCATAAAATTTTGCAGGCCCTTCTTTTCCTGTTAGCCATTATTGTCAGGGCTGCAAATAGGCCAGCAGAATATGACAGTGATGAGGAGTTCATTAATCGAAGGCAGCAAGTGCGCCAGCCATTGCTCAATAGACCAGCAGCAGGCCCATCAACAGGGTTACCTGCTTCTGGGACAATTGACCAACGTCCAAGCAGAAATGATGCATGGAGTACGAGGATGAGGGAGAAGGTGCAATCTTTTTTCTCTTAGCTAATATTGTTATGCATATTTCTTTTCTCTTTTTGTTTTAACAGGTATTCCTACACGCTTGACTACTCCTGGTCTGTGTTGGATAGTACCATACTTGTGTTTGTCTGGTGCAATCCAGGATTTTTAGCGTCATGGTTACCAAACATTATCCCATACAGTCTCGTATATTTGGCTCTTGCTCTAGGCTTCCTCGGTTGAGATCTTAACTAAGCCAATAGATATGATCTTTGCACAGGATGTTTTTACACACATATATGCGCACACACGGACAAACACGGACTCATATACAAAGGAGATATTTAGGTTTGAATACTTGATTATTATAACAAATGTAGACAATGAATGGATATTAATTTTAAAATCTAATTATACTGATCAAGATTAAAAAATAAATAAATACACATAAATATTTTTAAATGGTCACGTGATCTCAGCTAACTTTTTAGTTTTGACTATCTATATATGATAGTCTCTTCTGGCATATGAATTTGTTGAGCATTTTAAGTTGAATGACTTTCTTGATTAAAGTACTATTCCATTATCAGAAGAATATTTAATCATTGAATAACATGGTTATAAGATTTCATGAGAGACTTTATGGAGTTTCAAATCTAGGTCATTCTGTTGAATTCATGTCTTGAAGGTTAGCTAAACTTGAATATCATCTAATTTTTTCTGATGTCACGCAAGGTTCAAAACAGAATACCTTTTATCACAGGACATGTTTCAAATAAGTTCATTGCAAAATTATTATTATTATTATTTGTTATTTACTGTCTAACACCATTACTGTTGTCCTTCAGTATGGGCTTGATACTTCGGAATTTACATACAATCCATCTGAGTCGAGCAGGTTCCAGCAAGTAAATTCCCAGACAGCTGAAGAAAAGAGCCGCTGCACTATAATGTGATCCCTTTTGCGGAGTATTTTGTTCACATCTCGCTCCATAGTGGATCACACCATGACAGGGCCAAGATAATTTTCATGTTAGCGTGTTATATTGTGCCGAGACATCGAAATTTACAGTTCATTGTTTGTGTTCATAGATTAGGGGGAGTAGTGAAGTCATTAGATATTAGATGCTCATACTGTCCTTTGTTTTGAAGTGGTCCACCCTCATTACTTGCTAGTTGGTAAAACTGTGATTTTGTCCCTAACCTCATGTTTGCATTGATTTATCTGGGAAGGATAAATTTGAGAGTGATTTTGAGTATTCTGTCTGTTTTGATGGGAATATAGAAAGGAAAGTTGTGGATGGATAATGCTTATGAATGTTGTTTAAAATTAGATGTATTTTTTACAATTTAAAAAATTAAATAATTATAATAAATACCGTTTTGTAAAAAGGAATAAAGAGAAGGTTTTTTATTAATATAAAAATAATTTTATATAATTTGCTTAGCCTTTTCTATCCATTTTTGTATCCATTCAAACGGGTGGAGAGAAATTTTTGTAACTATTTTATTTCTTCTTTCTTCTCATCCATATAAAACAATTTTCCTTCTTATTTTTCTTTTATTTCCCTTCTTTGTATTTGATTCTTATTTATTTCTTTATTTCATTCTTAAACCAAACAAAGGAATTCTTATTGACTATAATTTGATTCCAACAAGGTAATTACAACGACTTAATTTTCTATAAAAGCTATAGTTAATGATGATATATTTATTTTAAATATAAAATTTTATGCCTTATACAAATTTATCAATTAAATATCTAAAATTATTTATGGCTTTGCAGGTTTAGTGGTTGTGGAAAAGTAAAAACCAAGAGTTGAAACCATACCTTAAATATTTTTACAGTTTTTTAAGAGATTAAATGCAATTTAGAATTAAGATTTGTATAATTTTAAAATGTAGTTTTTTTTATTTTAAAATCCACTAAATCAAATACTAATCTCATTTATTTATGATAATGTAAGTGTTACAGGTCCGCACAAAGTGAAAATTAATAGACTTCCTCAACGAGCCTAACCACCACACCCAACTTGTCAGGTTTAATATTTTAGTTTAAAGTCAAATGAGTTAAGAAAATATAAACTTTAAAATTTCAAATTTAATTTTGTGAATCAACTTGATTAATCTGTATAATTTCAATAACTTAAAGCAATTATACTACAAAGTTCCAGAACTTATTTTGTTGCTTTTTATTAAGTTTAGAAAACAATTTCTTTTATATTCTTATTTTAATGTGAGTAACAAACAAGGACGAAGAGAGACTGGTCGTTCAAAGCGATCCAACGGTTCATAATTTTTAGCCACTATTTATTAATTATTTTGCTGTAAAATTAAAGGTGGAGATCGTTTACTTTTTATGGACGCTGTAGAGGATCCTGCCTATGCCAGAGTGGCAATTTGTGATTTGTCGCTTTTTCTCTGTTCTCTTCTCTGAGTCCCATTTTAATTTCAATTTGGAAACCCAACCTTCACAATTTGCAACTCGAATTCGTCGATTATTCTGTAAGTTCTTGCAGCTTAGGTTCATTCTTCACTTTCCTCATTTCTGTAGTTTTCGTTAATCAATCGCCGAAACTCTTGTTAATTTCCTGAGTTACACTTCGCTGCGAATAGGGCTCAAGTGAACACAGCAACTCTACTTTTTTTTTTTTTTTTTTTTTTTTTAAAAAAAAAATGACATTTGAAATCGAAGATTCCAGCTTTTCCAAATATGTCTTACATTGTGTTTCCATAGAAATTTTTAAAGGAGTAATTATTCTGATAGAAAATTAAAATATTCTATAATAAAAAATTATAAAAAATGTGATACTTTAAAATTTTATGAGAGTAATTTAATTTTATTAGATTAGATGATTTTAAATTTTATCTAAACAATAAAACTTTAAATTTTTTATATTTTTAAATTAATGTATTTTCTTCGAATAATTTCTTCAATTTAAATTTGATTAAAATATTTTTCACTTTATTTGATTATTTGATGATGAGACAATTTCACTTTAACAAACTACAACTATATCAAGTTGGCATGACATCTTCATAATAAGGTGTACACTTATTCATTTGCATAATAAAATAAAAATTGTCAAATATATATAAATACACTATTTTTAGGAGAAAAAAAAAACATATTTTAGTAATCAATGCATAATTTCGTAACAAAAGACATTTGTAATCTCAATTCACATTTTTCATGACCTCAATGAACGTAAGCAATAAAACATTTTTATCAAATTTAACGTTTTCTCTTTATGCTTATCTATAAAGAACATGTCCAAATAGAAATTTCTGTTAGTATCAGACAAATAATGCAGCTAAAATATAGAGATGAAAAAGAAAAGAAATTTGTATAAGATATGGAAAGAACTCGATAACTTTCTTTGAGAATTACAATTTCTCTTTATTTCAAGGAGATAACAATAACACACCTCTTGATAAAAGGAGAACATACTTCTCTCTTGATATATAGGAGAATAAAAAAAATTACTCAAAGAAACTCTTATATGACTAAATGACTTGATGATAGAATGAGTTGAGAAAACTCAATTTATAAGTGAGTCTCTCTTATGTAAATCATTCATAACATGAGGTGATTAATTCTTATCTCCTCCATCATTAAAATTTATGGCTATTATCAAGGAGTGTTTTACTCCTTTCATCTTGTATTAAAAAATTAGCTTTTACTAATTTTACAATCTCCCACTCAAAGTTAATTTTGGTAAAATTTCAAAATCCATGTTGCTCATGTATCCGATAGGCCATAGCAGGATCTGCACCATTCAAACTTACCAGTGTTGATTGGCTTTGTCACGGTATCTGCTATGTTATCTTTAGTATGAATCTTCTGCATATCCACATTCCCGTCTTCTACTACTTCCCGAACAAAGTGATATTGTACTCTAATATGCTTTGTCCTTAAATGAAAGGCTGGATTCCTTGCAATATGCAAGGCACTTTGACTGTCACAATACATAGGAATTTTTTGTTGTTTGTGCCCGAGTTCCTCCATTAACCTTTGGATCCAAATAGCGTCCTTGCATGCTTGAGTATGTATTCAGCTTCTGTAGTTGACAAGGCTACTATTGTTTGTAACTTAGATAGCCAGCTCACAGCTGCTCCTGCAAGTGTGAACACATAGCCTGTAGTAGATTTCCGTTTGTCAAGATCACCTGCAAAGTCTGAATCAACATATCCATTGACAATGAGTTTTGATCCTTCAAAACATAATGCAACATTCGAGGTCCATTTGATATATCTTATGATCCTCTTAACAACATTCCAATGCTCTTTACCCGGGTCTGCCATAAATCGACTTACCACTCCAACTGCTTGCGTAATATCTGGCCTTGAACACATCATAAAATACATAAGGCTTCCCACTGCTGATGCATACGGTACTCGAGACATTTCCATCCTCTCTGCTTCACTACTAGGGCACATACTTGAGGATAATTTAAAATTTATAGGAAGTGGGGTTGAAATTGGCTTACATTCTTACATGTTGAAGCGCTGCAAGATCTTCCTCAAATAATTCTTCTGGGATAGCCAAATCTTCCTATCGTTTCTGTCTAGATGTATTTGCATCCCTAAAATCTTGTTTGTTGGTCCCAAGTCCTTCATATCAAACTCCTTAGCCAATTGTGCCTTCAATTCTTGAATTTGATCTTTGTTGGGGCCTACCACCAACATGTCATCCACATATAACAATAAAATGATGAAATCATTATCACTAGACCTCTTGTAATAGGTACAATGGTCTGAACTAAGTCTGTTATATTCGAGGCTAATAATGAAGGAATCAAATCTTTTGTACCAATACCTTGGCGCCTGCTTTAGACCGTACAAAGATTTAGTTAACCTACAAACCAAGTTTTCTTTTCCTTGTTCCTCAAAGCCTTCTGGTTGGAGCATATATATCTCTTCTTCAAGTTCTCCATGAAGAAAAGCAGTCTTTACATCTAATTGCTCTAGATGTAAATCAAATGCAGCACACATAGCTAAAACCACTCTGATAGTAGTTAATCTTACCACTGAGAAAATATCTCATTAAAGTCAACACCTTCTTTCTGAGCATATCCCTTGACAACTAATCTTGCACGATATCGTTCCACCTGATCATTACTATCTCGTTTGATCTTGTAAACCCATTTGTTACCAATGGCTTTTCGACCTGCTGGAAGTGCAACAAGTTTCCAAGTATGGTTTCTATGTAATGCCTCGATTTCTTCCTGTATTGCTGTCATCCACATAGAAGCCTTTGGATAACGCATAGCCTCCATAAAAGTTGTTGGCTCTCCTTCTTCTGTTAGAAGACAATATGCATCATAGCTTGTCATAACAAAATCTGAGTGCCATGATGGTGTTTTTCTTTGTCGAGTGGATTGATGAACTTCTATGTCATTGGCCTTTTCTGGTTCTTGCTCTTCGTGCTCTGGTTCTGCTTCAGAAAAATCATCTTCTCTATATTTCTCATTCATCTGAACTGTGGCTATCTCTTTAACCGTGTTGTCACTTTCTTGTTTTCCTTGCAATTCATTTTCTGCAAATATCACATCTCTGCTGACAACTACCTTGCGGGCAGTAGGATCCCACAGGCGATACCCCTTAACTCCATCAACATAACCCAAAAATATACATCTCCTAGACTTTGGGTCCAACTTTGTCCTCTCTTGGGAATTGTACATCACGTACACAGGACAACCAAATATATGTAAAGAAGAATAATTAGGAGGGCTACCTTGCCACATCTCCATTGGTGTCTTCAACCCAATTGCGGTAGATGGTGATCGATTTATCACATAACAAGCGGTTTTAACAGCTTTTGCCCAAAAGGACTTGGCTAAACCTGCAGTTCGCAACATAGCTCGTGTTCTTTCTAGGAGAGTCCTATTCATCCGCTCTGCTACACCATTTTGTTGAGGCGTATGTGCAACTGTGAAGTGCCGTTGAATACCTGCTTGCTTGCAAAATGTTAGAAAATCACCATCTATGTATTCTTCTCCATTATCTGTCCTTAAACACTTGATATTCTTTCCTGATTCAAGTTCTAACTTTGCTTTGAACTCCTTGAATATTGCAAACACATCTGACTTCTTCTTGATCGGGTACACCCATAGCCT
>Ga0099825_1010191_pt1 | contig 10382 bp, 7 predicted proteins | sample SiratroredBW_FD_76838 | JGI IMG/M metagenome (GOLD analysis project Ga0099825, IMG submission 76838) | Root nodule microbial communities of legume samples collected from California, USA - Siratro red BW | ecosystem: Host-associated > Plants > Roots > Nodule | place: USA: California | collected... | reverse complement strand
TCCTCCTTCATTGGTTTGTTTTCTTTATTTTTTTGCTTTATCTTCTTTTTTTTTTTAGTGCATGTCATTTTTTTTTTCTATTATTGTCTTACCATTTGTGGTGTTGTTGAAGATCCATTGCAGGGTGATTTTCCAGAAGTCATCGAAGAGTACTTGGAACATGGCTGCATGAAATGTATTGCCTTCAATCGCCGCGGCACTCTTCTTGCTGGTAACCTCTCATTCGTTTTTGTCGTTTCGTATTCAACTGCTGTTTTGGTCCTTTTTGGGTACTCACCTTGATGCATTTTTGTGCATTGTTTTTGTCTTTTGATTTTAGTTTTAAAAGATGGACTGTAGTTAAAATCCCTTTTCAATGTTTTAAGTGGCGATTTCAAGGTTAAAGTATCCAACTTTAGTTTGTATATTGTTTTTCCCCTGATGACCCCATAAGAAAAGGACATTATTTTTGTTCAGGGTGTTTTTTGTTTGGAAGATTTACTTATAGGGTTATGTTGAATTTGGGATTTTAGCATTTAAGTGTGGAGTGGAGTTCTGTGTGTAATTATTATTATTTTTTGTTTTTGCCTTGGCTTGTGGATGGAGAAATAATATGTATTAATGTATGTTTCCCTGATGTAGTAATCATGCAATTGATGCTCCGTGCTTGTTTGTTTATTAGTGTTAATACACGGATGTGCTCCGATAGGAGCAATAATCTTGTTAGGATATACTATTTTAAGAAGTATATTTTAGGTCTAATTCAATCTTATAAAACTAACTTGTAAGATGAAGTTCGCATTTCCTTATAAATTATTGAAAAATCTTTTAATTGATGTGGGATCTCTAACATTGACTGTTAAACATTTATAATTATTGTTCGTCCTTAGAGTTTATGTTATGGATAATTTAAGTCATTGAACACAATATGGTTGCAGGCAAGAGGTAGCTACTAATCAGTTTGAGTTTGGGTTTATGTTGATTGCACAGTTGTGTCAAATTCTCTCTGAACTATCTATGGTTTGACGCTCTAATGAAGTTTTGCTCACCATGGAGCAACTTTGTTGGGTTTATATTTTAAAGTATCCATTTCAGTTATGTACTACGCCAATCTGATGGTTATTCTAATTTTATAAATTTAATATTCAGTTTATAAGAATGGAGCATGGACGAGCTGGTTAAGTTATACAATCTTGAAAAAGCATTCTGATTTTATTTTATTTAGACATATTTTCTTGTCAAGAGAAATGATTAGTGATTTTCTTTGAAAATTGTGGTACTTCATTTTCTGAAGCATGGACTTATTTCCATGATGTGTTATTTGTTCAAAAGTTATTGGAGTTATTGTATGATGACACCTATTTTCTCATTTTGATCATGATTTGCACAACTGAACCAGCTGGGTGCAATGATGGAAGTTGTGTTATTTGGGATTTCGAAACAAGAGGCATTGCTAAGATTCTTCGTGACGATGTATGTTGTTCCCCCATAACCAGCGTATGTTGGTCAAAGTATGGTCATCGAATTCTGGTATCTGCTGCTGACAAATCGTTAATTTTGTGGGATGTTATGAGTGGTAAGAAGATAGCACGAGTAGTTTTGCAACAAACCCCTCTACAAGCTCGTCTTCATCCAGGATCTTCAACACCATCTCTTTGCTTAGCATGTCCTCTTTCATGTGCTCCTATGATTGTTGACCTGAATACAGGAAACACAACTTTGCTTAAAGTTTCTGTGCCAGATACAAGCAATGGACCAAATCCTCCTTCACGCAACAAGTCTTCTGATGCAATGACCACCTTCACACCAACTGCTGCTTGTTTTAATAAGTACGGGACTCTGGTTTATCTGGGAAACTCAAAAGGTGAAATTCTTGTTATTGATTACAAAAGTGGTGAAGTGCGTGCTGTATTTCCAACCGCTGGTGGTGCTGTTGTGAAGAGCATTGTATTCAGCAGGAATGGGCAGTTTCTACTCACGAATTCCAATGATCGAGTAATAAGGATATATGAAAACCTTCTGCCCCTGAAAGAGGAGGCCAGAACCCTTGATGACCTGAATGAGAACTTTGGTGACCTAAATAATGGTGAGAAGTTGAAGGCCATTGGATCAAAATGTTTAATTTTATTCCGGGAATTTCAAGATGCTATCACAAAGGTACACTGGAAAGCACCTTGTTTCAGTGGTGATGGTGAGTGGGTAATTGGTGGTTCTGCTAGCAAAGGTGAGCACAAGATTTACATATGGGATAGAGCTGGACATCTCGTGAAAATCCTTGAAGGACCAAAGGAAGCTGTTATCGATCTAGCATGGCATCCTGTACATCCTTTTGTTGTATCTGTTTCACTGAATGGCATTGTTTATATATGGGCAAAAGATTATACTGAGAATTGGAGTGCATTTGCTCCTGATTTCAAGGAGCTTGAGGAAAATGAGGAGTATGTAGAGCGTGAAGATGAATTTGATCTGGTTTCCGAGACTGAGAAGGTAATGTTATTTTATTAGACTGGTCATGGACATCTTTATTTCTTTTTGCCCATTCTTTTTTGTGTAACATGTTTGCAGGTGAAAGAACCTGATGTAGATGAAGATGAGGAAGTTGACATCGTATCAGTGGAGAAAGATACCACTTTCAGTGATTCTGATATGTCTCAAGAAGAGCTATGTTTCTTGCCATCAACCCCTAGTCGTGATCCTCCGGAACAGCAACAAAAGTGTGCAGAAAGTTCTTCGAAGTTGTTGGACGGCAATAACACTGGATCCCCTTCAGAAGAAGCTGTACCAAATGGACTTATGATGAATCATGCATCCAGTCCTCTTGAAGGTAATAACATGCTAAGTGATTTAATAATTCTTAAGAATCACAAATTCTAATTCTAATTCCCACTCCTCCCAAAAATAAAGATCATAGAATCATGATCTTGTAACTTTGTCAGTAAATTTATCTGGTAAGCTTAACTTTTTGCAATTTGCAACTTCACTTGATTAAGTCTATTACTGAAACAAATTGAATAATTACATGTCTGTGTTTGTCTGAATGGAGAGATAATGACGGGTGAAGAAAATTTGAAATTTGAGTTGAAGAGAATGGAGGAGAAAAAATTCTATTTTTTTTTGTTTGTTTATCAACTTTTCTCTTCATCCAAATAAAAGGAAATGCATCACTATTTGTATTTTAGCTTTCTTTTTGCTCTACTTCTTAGCCAAGCATAGTGGTAGGTTTAATGTGTTAATTACAGTTTAGGACCAATAAACTTAGTTATTATTGTGTATGCATTTTTCTGGTACGGACCTCTGACTCTTATGATGGCTTCAATAAATAAATGTTTTATTTTTCAATTTTATGTAGATGATGCTGGGCGCATTAAAAGAAAGCGGAAACCTTCAGAGAAGGTGTTGGAATTGCAAGCAGAAAAAGTTAAGAGATCCTCAAAATCTAGCAAATTGGCAAAACCTAAGAGCAAATCTTTGGTTGATCAAGATAATGGTAACAGTTTTCATGGTGATGGGCTTTCCGATTAATGATCGTAGGTTACGAAATTCTTGTTTACAAAAGCACAATTTCTTTTTTAACAACTTTTGTCCTTGTTTGGTTTTCATTTCTTAAAAATCTTACGTTTGCATACCTTATTTAAACTTTCCTCCTTCTCTTTCCTTGACCTATGTTTCTAAGTTGGTGGTGGCTAATGAAAGCTGGTGTTTCCTTTAATTCATCTTTTTTTCTGGCCATCCTCATTGGTATCAGTTTTTTCCAGATAAGGTTTGAGTTCATATGAACATGTTTGAATGGATGTTAACTTGTTGAACCTTTGGGTTAGCAATGTTAAATAAAATTTTCAATTAGTTTGATTTGGTCCATAATCACCTATTAATAAATTAACTTTACTACTAAGTTTGTAACGAGAAAGATGCATGTGCCTCAAACATTTGCATGTCAGCCTTGTTAGTTAGTGTTCTAAACATTGGATGGCTATTGCTCGGATCAATGAACAACAGACTTAGTGGTTGTCATTTTAACTGTTAGATTTTAAATGACAACAAATCCAACAATAAACATCTCTCTCACCTCCAAATTTCCTCTAAATTGATTTACCCCTTTCTCATACAAAGGCCTATTTTCCAATCCCATTCCAAGTTGTTGGATCTTGTTGTGGGTGGAGTATTGAAGTAAAGAGGGTTGAGCAGTTGTTTGAGGTTAGTGCAAAATCCACAACCATTTTGTTTATTGTATTTATTAAAGCATGCAACTTGTGCAATGTTTTGCTTTGTGGTCTTCTTTTATAATTTTATAAATGCACAATTGCATTCCGCATTTTATTGTGATGTGTGTGCCACATTGTTTAAATTGCCTGTGGTTCCATACACTGCCCCCTATTTTGTTTAATGTACAGTTACGGAAGTTGCATGATTCAATGATTTTTCTAACACCCAACGATCTCACACTGTTCTTTAAAATGTTTTGGGATGATTGGTCGGATTTCATGATGTTGAGCTTAAAATCTCTAGAATACGCTGATCATACTCTGCAGAAAAAGATCATTATTTGAAACCACCCTTGCTCCATTTAATCAAAATTTTCAAACTTATTAGCCCTGCTCATTTTGATCTCTTTGCACCACTTCTGTTCAGCTTTGTGTTTGTGTTCATCTTCTCATGATATACATGTCTATTAAATATACAGAATATATTATTGTATATTATATTTATGTAATAATATATAATATAATACATATATTACAATTTACATTTAATAATAACAAATAATATATAATCATTAATAATTTTTAAAGGCTTATTGGCTTGTTTTAAAGCTTTTGTGAAGCAGGTTCAGGCCAGGTTAGTTTTTCAAACAGTTTAGCCTTTTGACGAGTAAATAGGTCAGCTATAGATATTTTAATTACGAATCAGGTTCTTTAGCCTACCAAAGCTTGGATGCCATGTAATTCATGTGGTTAGAGGTGATGAATTTCACAAGTTGCTGGAAGTTGTTGGATATGTGCAAAGGGTTTAAGCCACCATTTGATGCGGAATCCCCAAACCGGAGGTGTAAAAAGAAAGCTGGAAATGTATATGGCAATGGAGGAAAGACTTGAGTTATAGGATCGTTCGACTCAAGTTTCAAGGAGTGACTCATGAATGAATTCTTGGATGAACGTGATCTTCAAAAGTTTGCGAAAACACGGAAACGAATACAGTTAAAGAAAATGCAAGAAATAAAGATAATACTAGGAATTAGAACAACACCTTGCGTTATCCAAATCCATAAAATAAACAAGACTATTTGTAACCTAACCCACAAGATAATAATGAATGCTAGGAATTGAGAAGAACCTTACGTCTATAAGAAATTCTAAGAAAATGAAAAACATCTCTTGAGATATGACATAATCAAAGAAAATTTATATATATTCTTTTTATATTTTTCAGATCACCATTCTACCTTGAAATTAGAGTAAAAATAAAAGAAATTCAGAATGATTATGGAGGATATTGAAGAATATAGAGTTCAATGGAAGATATTTAAATTTACAATTATGATAGATGGGTGAATCTAGAAAAGGTGCTGGCTGAAATAATTTTTTTAAACTATGATAAAATTAAGGAGAGGTAATAAAGGACAGTGTTTTTTGGTAAGGTGGAAGGGGAGAAGAGAGAGGTTCCCCTTCTTTGGTTAGCTAGGGGAAGGGAGGGAAAAGTATTAGTAATATGTGATTATACTTTAATAAGTATTACTAAAGGGAAATAAAACTTCAAGAATAACTTTTTTAGTGCCTCTAAAAATCATAAACTATTTTCACTTCTCTACAACTTCAAAATCCTTCTAATATTAGGGAGGGGCTTTAGCTCCCTTATTTTCCATCTCCTCTCGTCGCCAAATGTTTGAGCCAATGAGATAAGATTAGTAAACATGGTTAGCCTGACTTAAAAAAGAAAGTTTATTACACCTAAAAGTTCAACCTGTTTATATATATATATATATTATCTCAGTGAGATGATTCTGAGGTGGACAAATTGCATACATTGAACTTATCATTTGAAGTAAACTTTTTGAAGTACTCTGACTGAATTAAATTAAACTATATAATTGTTTAGACTAATTGAATTGTGTAACAATCAAGGTAAAATAAATCAAATTGAATTGTTCTGGATGGTTTGAACTATTTAAAATGTTTGAACTTAATATGTTTGACATATTTTAATTTGTTGAGTTATAATTCAGTTCAGTTTACACAATTCGGTTGAGGGGTCGTTTAATTTTTTTTTAAACATTTGATTTTTTTTCAATGCAGTTTAGCTTGACATTAGTTTAGTTTTTTTAAATAACCCTAGTTTTAACAAGACATTGTGATTTACTTGAGGGGTTTTATGCAATCAAAGGGCTCTTTTAGTCGATTTGGACAAGAGATCAACTGTGATGTATGAGGAAATCGATTGGACAAAAGAGAGAATATGCAAAAACTCCTTCAATGGTGTCCATGAAAGGTAAATAAGTTACCAACTTAGTTTAAATTTTGGTAATTCTTTGACTGAAAAGAAAATTATAATTTTTTCAATTTTCAGATATGTCTCTTCACTTTTTCATTAATGAAGCATGAGATTGTTTTTTGATAGTCACAGTTGTAGTTAAGTACGTTTTTTGAATACAAGTTAAAATTATTTTTGAGATCTTCCCTAATGGATTTCTCTTTTTAATAGAGCAGTTCTCAAAATACACTTTTAGTTTTGTATTCAGTCATCATAATGGCCTAAATCTTGTGTGAAGGATATAGAGTTGTAGAAGTTTTCTTTTTAAATATTAAAGCTGACATGCAATTCCTATGGGTGTTAGTATAATTTGAATGCATTTTAGATAGCAAAAAATTACAAAGATAAATCATATTTAATTGTTTTCATGATTATTTGTATATGTATCTTTTTAGGTCAATACATAGAAATTAACCCATTTGAAACAAAAGTGAATGGAGGATTTGGATTTGTTATGAATTAACCAAGAAGTAGTAGCCTAGGAGAACTTTTTTATAACATTAATGAAATATCGTGAGAAGATAATTGGGTTATAGATAATGATGAAATTTTTAGCTGACATTGAGAATTTATATATTATTAGACTATTTTGATAATCCAAATAAAGACTTCGAAAGGAGATGGAGGTGCCATGGATAATGAAGGGGACGAAGATCATGAGGAAGACTATTATTATTTGAGCTTAAATTGATTGTTAAAGTAATGATCTAGAGTTGGATAGTTTGCTTTTGCTTTTAGTATTTTTATTAGTGATTAACACTTGTAATTTTAGCTTAATTTGTTAGTTTGAGTCTTTCAACTTGGATACTTTATGTTGGTAGTCATTTTAAGTTATTTGAATGAGTGTGTTTACATGCAAATTTATATTTTAATTAAGAACTTAAAATTTGTGTTACAATTACTAGAATGATAATCCACCGAGTGTTGAAATTATATTATGTAAGTGTTTTACATTTTTTTTCTATTTTTTTAGAAGGATCTTGATTGTAACTACTTTGGAGTTTATTTTGTTTAGTTGTGCAACAATTCCTTGCATAAAGGTTGGTAATATAAGATATTGTGTGTAGTAAGATTCTGGATTACATTGAGATTGAGGTGTGACATTTGAGGGTTTAAGCAAAGAACGTTGATATTCAAAATTTTTTATATGCATTGTAAAATAACTGTCATTTAATATAAAAGGGACTCCCATTAATGATACATTTTAATATTTTTATTTTATCTTTAATCATATTTCAAAATTAAAAAATAATAGAAATAAACTGCAATTCAAATAGTAAAAGTAAACTACATATATTTCAAAAACACAATTACAAATTATTTGTATCTTTCAAAAACATAATCTACCATAAACAACTTATTATTTTGTTTTATATGAACCACCATTATTAATTTTATTTTCTTTAAAAATACGAAAGCATATAAAATATTTCAAATCATGGTATGCTTCTTTACCATATAATCTACATAAATGGTTAAAAAGTTATGTATTTTCTTTTAAAAAAAAAACTATGACTAAGCATATGTTTTCAATCTTTTGAGTAGAGACACCCCATAGAACAGTTAGCATGATTCAGATGCTTAGTTTTATACACAAATGATATGGTAATTTGTTCTACAATTTCTTTGCAAGTCCTTATTTATTGAAAGGAAAGTTTTTGTAAGAAGAAAGCACGTGAAAGGAAATTGAGATGATGGCATTTATTTCCCTAGGGTCTACGTGAACGAAGCTTGTAGGTAGCATAAACTCCTAGTGCCACCACAAGAACTGCTGCACCCATGTACATAATCCTTTGTTTGTCTTCTTCATTGAACCTCTTAGCTAAACTAGTCACAGCTTGAGAAGCAGAAGCAGCCACTTCCTTAATTCTAGACCTTGTTGATTCAGGCATGGCCTTTTCATCACTCTTATTGCCAATTTCACCATTCATTTTGCCTCCTTCAAATTTTCTCATCAACCCTTTTCTTTCTTCTTTGATTTCCCCCACAGGGGAATCCTCCACCCCAACCATTTCATGTGCCTTTCCTGATTCCAAATCCTTCTTGGAATGGTCTTCACTTTCTTCATTTCCCATAGCCTTTTGCTTTTCCTCTCCTTGAAGGTTGTCATTTGTTGAAAAGGTAGCTTTTTGGGGAGTTTCCTCTTGACCCTTTTGAGGCATAGATTCTTTTGTATGTTCTTGTGGGGTTGAAGTTGAACCATCATCACCAACTTTTGTACTATCATCTTTTTGGGGCATTTCTTCTTGACCCTCTTGAGACTTGGACTCTTCTGTGTCCTTTGTTGGGTTTGAAGTCTCTTGATCAACTTGTTTTTCACTTTCAACTTTGGTGATTGCAGCTTTTTCTTGAACTTCCTCTTGACCCTTTTGATGCATGGACTCTTGTGTGGCATTTGGTGGAGTTGAAGGCTCATGATCAACCTCTTCTTTACTCTCAGTTGTTGATTTGGTTTTCTCTTGGTTATCATCTGTAGGAGTAGGAGCATCTTGGTTTTGGTCCTCAGGGTTTGCTTCTGTTTCCTGTGGTGGTTCTTTAGGAGGTTCTTGTGGCTCTTTTTTAGGGACTTTATCTGGAATAGTTGGTATTGTTATGATCACGGTTTTTCCATCAAACTTTCCCTTAATCTTGTTCATGTCACAATATTCTGGAACTTGATAGTACGTATTGAAACGGACCATTCTATTGTTCCCAAGAGATCGTTCACCATGAACTCTCACCCTTGAAAAACCGTATTCAACCTTAGCACCTACATGCTCACGTGCAAAACCTGTATTATGGGAAACCACCATGGTTATAAAAATGGAAAATCTTCAACTTAAATTCCAAAAATGAAAAAGAAAAGAAACAAAAAAATAAATAAATATAGATATCATATATCACACACATAAATAAGAGACTTGTTACAGTGCATCTTGTAATAAATGAATTATACGAGATAAATATAAAAAAAAATATGAAAGATGTCATAAAAAAAAAGTAGATAGCTCATGATAAAAAATGAAGAGATGAAGAAGGAAGAAGATACGCCAATTTTTTTTTTTATACAAACTGCTTTAACAAAATAACAATTTGAGTATAGCATAAGAAGTTTAAAGCTTCTTTAGACAAAGTTTTTAAAAAACAAAACAGATTAACTATATATATATATATATATATATATATATATATATATATATATATATATATATATATATATATATATATCTTTTTAATAATATTAAATATTATTTTATCTTATATTATTTGTATTTTTATATAATAATATATTTAGATAAATTAAAATATGAGTTTTGAATTAGTATATTAAAATACTGCAATTTGAAATTCACTAAAAAATAAAAATTTAAATTTACAATCTTTCTGAAGAAATAGGACACTCTCAACACACTCTCTCTTATTCTGCTCTCTCCGAGTTAATTCTCATCAGGTTTTTCCATTCTTTTAGTTTGTTATACAATTTCTTTAATGTCATGAATTAGGGTTTTGTTTCTCATTTCATTATTGCTTCATATTATAATTTTGCTTTGGCTGTGTTTAAGTTTGTGGTGTCTATGAGCAATTATGCATCATTTTCCATATTTTAGGTTATTCCTTGTATGAGTTATGCTGAAGATAATTCTACTGCAAATTTAATTGAAAATTTCGCAAGCAAATTAAATTGCTTATATAAAGGTTGATTGAAATCATTGAATGAAAGGATAATTGGTTCCTGCGATACCTTGGAGTTTTTTTTTTTTTTTTTTTTTTTTTTTTTTAAATTTTTTGTTTAAGTTTTTTTTTTTTAATTTTTAACGCATTTCAAAAAAACTGCTTCTTATTAACATATAATTTATAAAATATTTTATTATAATGCATGATATGTTATTGCATTTTGT
>Ga0099825_1010189_pt1 | contig 10385 bp, 8 predicted proteins | sample SiratroredBW_FD_76838 | JGI IMG/M metagenome (GOLD analysis project Ga0099825, IMG submission 76838) | Root nodule microbial communities of legume samples collected from California, USA - Siratro red BW | ecosystem: Host-associated > Plants > Roots > Nodule | place: USA: California | collected... | reverse complement strand
TCAACTAATCGGTCGATGTTTGGAAGCGGGTACGCGTCCTTTGGGCATGCTTTGTTCAAGTCTGTGTAATCCGTGCACATCCGCCACTTGTCGTTTGGTTTCTTGACCATGACAACATTGGCCAATGTGCTTCCTTGATGAATCCAACCTCCAACAACTTTTCGGCCTCTACCCTGGCAGCAAGTCTTTTCTCTTCGCCCAACTTTCGTTTCTTCTGTGTTACTGGCCATGCTTCTCTACATATCGATAAGGTGTGTATAATGATGCTGGGGTCAACTCCCAGCATATCCGCTGCAGTCCAGGCGAACATGTCACGTTGGTTCGCAGAAAATTTGCTATTTCCAGCTTTTCTCCCCTTGCCAGGGAGACTCCAATCCTCATGGTGCGCTCTGGATCCTTCAAAGGAATGATGCATACCTCCTCTCGTGGTTCTACCCTGATATCGTCTACCCTTGGGTCTAAGTCTGCCACTGCTACCACATATTCTGGTCTTTCTTCTCCCTTGGTCCTATCTCGGCCTTCATGGGCGGGTCTATTTTCTAGAGTCGCCCTCTTTGTCTAGAGGTTTGCCCCTGATATTGCACAAAACGCTTTAGGTGTCCTACTTGGATGAGTTCCTCTATCCTATCCTTCAACACCACACACTCTTCTGTGGTATGGCCATAGTTTTGGTGAAAACGACAATGTTTAGTTGTATCGACATTTCTAGGCTTGAGCACTCTCTTAGGGGTGTGAATAAGGGCCGCATGCAAAGCCTCCTCCAATATTCGGCCTCGATTGGCGTTGAGGGGCGTGTATTGGGCATATCTTAGAGGTCTGGCATCTCTCTGCTTGGCATATGGTTGTGGCGGGAGCATGTCGTCTCTGGTTGGTCGTGTATAAGCGCATATGGGTTTCTTAGACGTTGATATGTTTGTCAGGGTCTGTGGACCCGTCGTACCTGTCTATGCTCAACCCTTACCATTTAGCAGGAAACTCGGCACTTAGGATACCATCTACAAAGGGGTGGTGTCACTCCCCCTCGAGTTCTTCACGCCCTGAGCTGTTAAAAGGAGACTCTTCCTCCTCAGTATTGTCGCCCCTTTCTACCCGAGATCGGTTGGAATGGGATATGGCCTTAACCCGCTCCTCTTTTTGGACCGAGGGGGTTGGCGGCTCCGTGTATACTTTTTTCCTGTCACTATTTTCCTGCCTTAAGGCGTGCAGCTCCTCTTCGTTCTTTTGTCGCAAGGCGCATATCTCCTCCTCATTCTTCTGCCACAAAGCACGGATCTCCTCCTCGTTCCTTCGTTTCATCTCTCTCATCTCGCGCTGTAGTGAGAGGAAGAGTGACATCGGGTTTAGACTCGCCATAGTGTTGTCTTGTCTCTGATCTTGAACTTGGCTTCACGTCGATACCATTCGAGTTTATAGTTCTCCTCCGGGCCCCATGGTGGGCGCCAAATGTTCTTACAGAGGCCTGGGGGGACTTGTCCTCGAACACAGTCTTCTGTCTGGTCAGGGAGTCTTCGGTCTTGCACGAGGCGTGGATGGGATACCTGCTAAAGGCCCTCCGATACCAAAGTTAGTATTCGGACATCAGAGTATAAGAGTTATAGTTTTCTAGTTGCATACCTTTTTGGTTCCATTCTCTTAGTATTTATAGAAGTCAAATTCGTACGGCAGCGTCGTCATTGGTCGAGTTTTTAGGGTACAGCAGGCCTTGCAGACACGGCAGCGTTGTGATTGGTCGAGGTTCTGAGCAGGGTAACTTCTGCAGACACACTATCTCTACAATTGGTCGAGGTTTCTGTGTAATGGCAACCTTTACAGACTGCGGTTGTCAGTAGTTGTCTTTTGTCTTGGCTAGAATCGATCTCAACTCGGCTTCATCTGAAAACCATCCGCTAGACTACCCTGACACCACTCGGATGTACTACATGCTTCATGCTTCGGCCTTGTCCGGGGACTATTCGACTGTGGTATGTGCAACTATCCGCTAGATCACCCTGACACCACTCAGATGTATTACATGCTTCATGTCTCAGCCTTGCTCGTGGACCATTCGGCCGTGGCATGCACAGTTTCTAATATAACTAAAAATATTATTAATATAAATATAAATAAGATGAATATAAGTAGTAATAATATTTCATATATTAAAAAGCATAAAATAATAATAATATGAATATAAATAATAATAATGTTATTAATAACATTAATAATATTTTATAATATAAATATTAATAATATTAAAATATTTAAAAATATTAAAAATAACATTAATAATTGGAAAAAATATATAATATTGGTAATAATAATAATAATAATTTTAATAATATTATAACTAACAATATTAGAAATAATAATAAAAACAATAATATCAACAATAATATTATTAATATTAACATTAATAATAATAATAATAATGATAAATATAATATCAATGATAATAATATTAGTAATAGTAATAAAAAATGTTAAAAATACTATTTATTTTAATTATAATATAAGTAATATCAATAAAAATATTAATATTGTTAACAATAGTCACCTTTACTAATATTGTTATTTATAAATTAATATGAACATCATTAACAAGACATAATATTATTATTAGTAGTAGATATTACCTATGAACATAGATCCACGGACCTATCTCGGTAGGTAGTATTTACGGACCTATGTCCGTGGGTAATATTTACGAAATTATATTTGTGGATAATACTTACATACTTATTTCCGTAGATAATCTCTAAGGACCTATATCCGTGAGTGATAGCTATGGATCTATGTTCGTGGGTAATATTAAAATACTAACTATAATAATATTAACATAATAATATTAATATTATTAATTATAATACTAATAATATTATTATTATTTATTATCATTATTACTATTGATATTAATAATAATATTAATATTAATAACAAAAATAAAAGTAATATTAGTATTTTTAATAATAATACTAACACAAATTTAAAAATAATAATTTTGAGGGTAATAATAATAATGATAATAATAATAATAATAATAATAATTTTAATAACATATTAAAATATGAATAATATTCTCATAATATTAATAAAATTAATAATATCATTAATAATGTTAATATAAATAATAACATTAATATTATTAATTTTTAAGTAATATTCTCATATGTTATGTTGAATTTACCTACGAATACAAATTAGTGGATAATAATCTATATATAATGTTGAATTTACCTACTGGTACATATCTGTGGGTAATAATCCGTAGGTAATGGTGAATTTACTTACAGATACAGATTCATAGGTAATAATTCAAGGGTAATGCTGAAGTTGCCTACAAATACATATTCGTGAGAAAAGCTGAATTTATCTACGGATACAGATTCGTAGGTAATAATCTATGGGTAATTTAAGTCTTTCTTGTAGTGAATCCTCACATAATAATTATTTATTAATATTTATTAATACCCCCCGGTTCAAGATGGAGCGTAGAGATCAATTAAAGCCATCTTGGATAATAGATGTAAGAACAACTTGGGTATGAGAGGTTTTGTATAGATGTCAGAAGCCTGTGACTTAGTGTTGATAGGCAGCAAACGAAGAACACCATCGCGAACTTTTTCTCTAACCACATGGCAATCGATTTCAATGTGTTTGCTACGCTCATTAAACACAGGATTAAAAGCTAAATGTAAGTCAGACTTGTTGTCACAAAAAAAGAACTACAGTGACTTGAGGAACAATATATAAATCGCGAAGCAAATAAGACAACCATTAAATTTCACATGTTTTTGATGTCAAAGCACAATATTCAGCCTCAGAGGAGGACCGTGAAACTATGTGTTGCTTCTTGGATCGCTGAGAGATTAATGAATCACTAAGAAAAATACAGAAGTCAATAATGGAGCGGCGTGTTTGAGGGCATGATGCCTAGTTTGAGTCACAAAAACCTTTTAGTTGTAAAGGAGAATCACTAAAAAAGAAGAGCCCCCAACTAGGATTAGCTTTAAGATAACGAAGAACCCTGAGTGTGGCTTGATAATGAGCCATTGTAGGAGCTGATAAGAACTGTGAAAGATGATTGACAACAAAACAAATGTCGAACCTAGTGTTGGTCAAGTAGATGAGTTGTCCAATGAGTCGTCGATACATGGAAATATCTTCACGGAGAGGACTCTCTTTGGAATGGAGCTTTATTTGAGGATTCATAGAAGTGGTAGAAGGTTTGCATCCTAACAAGCCTGCAGCATCTAGAAGCTTTAAAGTGTATTTCATTTTTTTAAGAAAAATACCCTTGCTTGATCTAGCAACTTCTAATCCGAGGAAAAATTTCAATTCAACAAGATCCTTAATTTTGAATAAATAATTAAGTTGAGACTTGACTGAAGCAATATCTTGAGTATCATTCCCCTGTCAAAATCATATCATCAACATAGAAAAGGATGGTTGTGAATGCACCAGTAGCAGATTGTTTAGTGAATAAAGAAATATCATATTGTGATTGGGTATAACCCGAAGTTATAAGGACTGTAGACAACTTTTCATACCACTGCCTACTAGCTTGTCTGAGACCATAAAGAGATTTTCTCAGCTTGCAGACCTGACTAGGTTTTGGGGGAACTACACCTTTAGGAACCTCCATATAGACTTCTTCATGAAGATCTCCATGCAAGAAAGCATTGTTTATATCGAATTGTTCAAGGAGCCAAATTTTAGTTGTTGTAATGGCCAGTAAGAGGCTTACAGTAGTGATTTTAGCCACTGGAGAAAAAGTTTCTCTGAAATCAATGTCTTCTTGTTGTGTGAATCCCTTGGCTACTAGCGTAGCCTTGAACCTCTCAATTGAGCCATCAGCCTTGTGTTTAGTCTTATACACCCATTTGCATCCCATTGTTTGTTTTCCAATCAGAAGGTCAGCAAACTCCCAGGTTCCAGTTTGAACTAAAGCATTAATCTCATCATCCAATGGCTTTCCTCCAGTTCTCATGCTTCACTGCCTGTGCATAAGTTTTGGGTTCTACAATGGAAGAGATACTAAATGCAAAATGCTTATGATTGTTAGAAAATTTTGAGTAATTAACAAAACTGAAAATAAGATATTTAACTAAAGAGGAATTTTTGCTCTCTATGCCCACAACTATGTTGCAATGAAAATCTTTGAGGTTAGCAGGAGGTTTGGTGCTTGTAGTGGATTTTCTTATAACAGAAGATATAGGATTATCATGAGTTATGAGACTGGAGAGGAAGAATTTTGTTGTGGGACAATAGATGGTGTTTGTTGATTTTGTAGTGGTGTAGTGGGAGAGGAATAATTTTGTTGTGGGACAATATATGGTATTTGTTGGTTTTGTAGTGGTGAGGAGGATCTAAGGAAAGAGAGATCAGTATCTTGATAATTAGGAAAATGTGGCATGACACAATTTTCATTATTTGTATGATTGATAATATGTTTAAAAGGAAAACTATTTTCATTGAAAAAAACATTTATGGATAAAAAAACCCTCTGGTGTGTAAATCATAAAGAAGTCAACCCTTGATCCCTCGTCTGTGACCTAAATAAACATACCGTCTAGCTCGAGGATCAAGTTTCGTCCTATTATGAATCAAAGTTGATGCAAAAGCTTCACAACCAAAGACTTTAATAAAAGTTAAATCAGGAGAAGAGCCATACAAAATATCAGAAGGACTTTTGTTATGTAAAACCTTGTTAGGGAATCTATTGAGCAGAAAAATAGCACGAGACACTGCAAAGTTCCAAAACAATTTTGGCAAGTTACTTTGAGAAATAAGAGCCCTAGGAATATTTAAAATGTGTTAATATTTTTTCTCTACCACTCCATTTTGTTGTGGAGTCTCAACACAAAACATTTGATGTTCTATGTCTTTGAAAGAGTAAAACTGATGCAAATTAAATTCAGTCCTCCTTGATCAAACCTAATGCATTTGACAATAGTAGAAAATTGAGTTTCAACCAAAGTAATGAAAGATTTAATGCAACAATGTACTTCTGATTTAGTTTTCAAAAGAAAAATCCAAGTATGCCGCAAAAAATCATCCACAATAGTCAAAAAATATCTATGTCCATCCACAGAAGTAATGGCTAATGGTCCCCAAATATCCATATGTAATAAATCAAAACTTTTATTGCTTTAAGAGGTGGTTACAGGAAATAGAAGTCTTTTCTGTTTAGCAAGTGGACATATTTGACAAAAATCATCACATGTTTTGCTAGAAATGTAATCAAACCTTGTTGACTATACAAATAGTTTTTCTGGTCAAACCCTAAACCTTATTAACAGACACAAAATTTATTGAAATTAAATCTAGGGCAAAGTGTTTTCCTGGTCCCTTTGAATTTTCAAGAACATAGAGTTTGTGGTGCATCTTAGCAAAACCAATCATTCTCATAGTGTGATTGTCTTGTATTTACAGATTTGATTAGTAAACCTAATGGAACAATCAGATTTTATGGCTAGTTGAGATACTGAAATGAGATTGAAGTTAAATCCTGGTATGTATAGCACATTATGCAAAATGAATGTAGTAGAAAATATGATAGTGTCTTTAATGTTTGCATAAACTATAGTTCCATTAGGTAACTTGATAGGAACATCAAGAATAATTCTATATGTAGCAAAATTATCTAGAGATGAACTAATATGATCAGTGGCACCTGAATCTAAGATCCAAAGGATAGATTTTAGTAGTGATCTTAGGTTGCAGATGATACTTGTAGATGTATTGGAAATGTGATGATGTTCAGTGCTAGGGGTTGCAGCTAACTGAGATTGTTGAAGAAGAGTTAGGAGAGAGTTATATTGCTTTTTGTTCAAACTAAAGCTAGAAGACTGTTAAGATTCCTTTTGGTTTGTAAGTGTCTCACTCTCATTTGCCTTTTTAATTGCAATGACATTGTTAACAAAGAATTTTCTCCTTTTGTAGTTTGGTGCAAAATAGTAAAAGTGATGACATTTATCAATTGTGTGGTTCTACCACAATGTGTGCATCTCTTACTATTATAATGATTATCATCCTTGATCCATCTCTTGGCATAAGAATTCTCAGAATTTCTATTGAAGGAACCATAATATACACTGGAATAATCGTTCCGATGGATTATTGAACGACGAAGTAGTTATATTTGCTACTAAAAATAATGACACTCTTAAAGCCATTACAGATGATGAATAAAATAAAATCAGAGTTGGCACAGTGGAACTCTCTCGGTTAGAGAGCTCTGATACCATAACAGAAATATCATATTAACTATATGTTATGAAAATAAAAAAGAAATGAACAGTAATAAACGAAAAAGAACAAAAAATGTGAGAGTGAAAAATATATCTCCCTTATCTTTTATTGATGAAAGAAAGATATTTTATATAGTACATGAAATAACAATATCATAACAAAATAATTACTCTTACATAATTATTAATAATCCTCGTATAATAATAAAATCATAAATAATCCTCACATAATTATTTATTAATATTTATTAATAAAATTACAATAGACTAATTAAGTCAACCTTCGCCCGAATGTCTAAAGCTTCGCCCCAATGTCTAAAATTTAATATTTAGCATGACTGAACAGGCCACCAAAATAAATATAGTTTAATAACTTCTGTTTTAGTTTTAAATAAGTAATGGGAACTTTTGTTTCCTACACCTCATAACCTACTAAGTGGAAAAATTTAAAATAATCTCTATCGGTTACACCACATCTCCCCAAGTATCACTGCTGCCGCTTACGGTCCCCATCCGCAACGCTTTAGAAAGTTTATTATATAGAATTTAATTTATTCCAGAAAACTTATTCAGGAAAGTATCTCATCTTTTAGAAAAATTATTTTAAAAATACTGCACACCCGAAATGCATTTCACATAATATAAGGAACGTATTCTAAAATCTTACAAACTTATTTTGGATATCATGTTTGAAAAACCATATTCTGAAAATTTCGAAAAACATAGAACATTTTCAGTATAAATAATCCAAAAGATAAAATAATCATTTTCAAGAAAAAGCCGTAATCGATAAATGTTCCCTTTAATTCTCAAGTTTCTTGTATTGGATCGTCAATAATATAAATGAGATATTGAAGGCGATTTTCAGATAAATGTTCCCTTTAGTTCTCAAGTTTCTTGTATTGGATCGTCAATAATATAAATGAGATATTGAAGGCGATTTTCAGAATATGCTCGAGAAACGTATACTTACCAGCTGTTTGATCGTTCAAATTCTAATTAGTTCAGATTAAACATATAATTGATGATTACCACGTTCAATATATTCTCTAGCCAACATTGTGTAAATAACTGTGTTATCTTGCTATATTGCTATATTATTCAGTATCCATGGTTTTTCGTTAGATGGCAATAACGAAATTTCAGTTCTTCATCAAATTTTAATCAAATTAAATGTTTTACCTCACTTGAAAATGGAAAAATAATTACAGTAGTTACAAAAAAAATTCAGTAAATTATTATTACTAAGACTTCCACAATTTAGCATTTCTCTAACTAAAATAATTCCAATTAAATGTCAACTAACAACTGTTTGATTTTTTGAAAATCAGGTGTATCTTATGATAGCAATAATTAATGGTTGATTGATCAACATAACTAAACTCTCATTCACCAAATGTAATTAATGGTTAATGTTATACGTTCAGAAAAAAAAAATAATAAATCCAAGAATAAAATAAATCCAACCCGTTATCTGTTTCAAGGATTGAGTACCACCAGTTACTGAATTATCATCGTTAACATTATTTTACCCCAGTTCATGCGTCTAAGGGGTAAACCTGTTGACATGCCTAAAACAAGAGTCATGGTTCAATCAACATAGCTCTATAAATTTATCTAAACAAGTGGTCACAATGATAATCCGATTTCCCACAACATACAGAATGGGAAAATAACACCAAAAACAGTCACGTGCAAACTTGTACATCTACATGAAAGTATATACCACTTCGGAACAAAACATTCTTCCAAAGCCTAAAGGAACCCAGATCATATCAAGCCATACAAAATCATCCATAATCTTTCCACAGGAAATGCTGTAAGTACAACCTGACAGGAAGAGAAAGAGAGCACTCTACATCCATTTCCACCTATCCCTTGGGATCAGAAACATTCTGTAATCCAGTGAAAAGAACTATCACAAGGGTGGAATTAAGATGCATGAGATTTATGAAGATATTATTACATAAGAAAGCTTAAACAAAAAAAAAAGTATCACAAGTCGTTGACTATAGTCAACAAGCACTTTGGGCCCAAACAAAAAAAAAAACAAAGGAGAGAATAATGCGCTTGACCGCATCCAATGACAAAAATATAAAACAAAATTCTCTTACATCCAAATGCACAAAGTACGGACAAAAAGGAGCTAAGCACATACCTTAGACAGGGATGAAGTGATGAGTTGGCTCCAACTAATCCTCTGCCCAAAGCAACCAACAAATATGAAGTTAATTTTCAATTTCACAAACATCAATGAAGAAAACCAAATATCAACAATCAAACATAGTCAAATCAAGTGCACATATGACTATTTTAAATAAGAGGAACATACAACTCACGTTGATATGTAAGACTTCAAAATAACCAAAAGCATACTTCAAATGATTTTTTGATAGAAATAAATTTATTGAATCAACATTCAACCCCAGAAATACATTAAATATTTATTAACAGAAACTTCCCAGTTTTCATCCTGAGTTAATTTATTGCATATGCATGACAAACAAACAAGAAGTGCATATAAAACTAGAAAAACACAGCCATGTATTTCAACTCTGCCGAATCTTATCAACAGCTGTATTGAGATATTATATCAGAGACTAAAATAAGAAGTGCAAAACCATACACAACAAATGATAAATTGATCATTGTCGCTTACATACTTTCCTTAGAAAAATAAGTTAAAACCAGTTGGTTTAATCATTTTTCTTTAAAAATCCACACCAACTCGCATTTAATCCAAATCCAGGACAAGCTAACATGTTTATCAAGCATGTACTATGAATGGTAACTTAGTATAATATTTTCCAAATTTCCAACACACTGCAGAAACAAAGAACAATAGAGACCACAGAAGGCAGGGATTCCTCTTATAGTTAGTGCAACTTGCCACGAACCGGGAGGAATAAAATTCTAGTGTAAAATGCCTCCCTGGCAAACCAATACATTTATGGAATACACCAGAACAGACACGATGGAGAAAATATACTGTATTCAACTTACACTGCTTACCTTCTGTTGAAGTATATATATATATATACACACACACACATATATATATACATATATATATATATATATATATATATATATATGTATGGTTACAAAAGGAGACACTTCTTAAATCCTAACCCTAAAGTTGGGTACATACAAAAG
>Ga0099825_1010188_pt1 | contig 10386 bp, 4 predicted proteins | sample SiratroredBW_FD_76838 | JGI IMG/M metagenome (GOLD analysis project Ga0099825, IMG submission 76838) | Root nodule microbial communities of legume samples collected from California, USA - Siratro red BW | ecosystem: Host-associated > Plants > Roots > Nodule | place: USA: California | collected... | reverse complement strand
GTGAACTATAAAAATAGTTGATATAGGTTAAGATAATTTTGTCTTAAAATTTTTTTACGGTCACATCACAATACCTCTAGTTTTGAATTTCTATCTTAACTTTTTAAGTATATTTAATTTAATTTTGAGGATTTTTTTTCTTTTCAACTAAACTAATTCAATTGTGTGTCTTGAACGGTTTTTTGTATAAGAAATTATCAATGCTGCTAGAAAATATAATTCAAAAATGAATTTATATAATACAACTACTCACAAATATTTGAAAAGGAATCATATGATACATATTATATAAGAAATAGCATGTCAATACTATATCTCTAAATTGCATGTGGAGTGAACTATATATAAATAATCAAATTTATTCTTGAAATATTGTATTATGGAGAAAATTTCATAGAAAATATTTTCGACCTAAATTCTTCAACAATTCTTAACTTTCACGTGAAAATTCTAAGATATCCTTTAATTCTTAGAAAATCTCAAGTACACACAAATGAGATAAGAGGCAAACACATATAAGAAAGTGATATCGTCTTCAATCTAAAATTTTAAGGCATTAAATTTATGAGTCTTTTTTTTTATATGAAGTTCAACTTTCTCACTTTTACTTAATATGGGACTTAGACTCACACTTGGATACCTAACAATCTCCTTCGATACAGGATCAAATTGTACTAATTGGAACTGGTTACTACTCGGCTTTGATATCACTTACTGGAAAAATCAATGGTAGAAATACTGAAGAGATTAAACAAGAATGAGACAAGAGTCAAATCCGCACAAGAGAATGATATCACCTTTAACCAAAAACTATAAGACATTTTTCTTTCTTACATATTACTTAACTTTCTTATTTCTACTCAATATAAGACTTAGACTTCCACTTAGATACATAACATGAAGTTTAAAAGACTAATTTGTCAATCATAAAAAAGTAAATCAACCTATAATATGGTATTAAAAAAAATCATGTAATAGAAATAACGATAACTTTTATCTACAAATCTTTAAAGACATTTATTTATTTTCTATAAAAACATAACATGCTCAACTAAAATACTTTTTTTTATCAACCACGACATCAAAATAACAAGTTCTAAACTTAGTTACTCTAAACTTGAACTTCACCTTAAATTACATCTCGTCTAGCAATATACTAAACCTAAGAACTCAAGTATCAAACCAAGCTAAATCTCAAGAATTTAAACATTAAAACTTTTTCATCATAAAAGTGGACAGCTTGACAACATTAACCATATATTATAAATAATTTAGTTATTTTATAAATTAGGTATTATTAATTTATAAGACAAAACAATAGCTATCAATTTTGTATATCTTTCAGGAGCATCAATGTTAAAGTGTGGAGAAAGCGATGGTGTCAAATACGTGTTTAATTATGTGGCAGATGAGGTTTACTAGAAATCAAGTCCAAGTTCTGTGGCCCATATTCCACGTTTGGTTCTTCTTTTATCAAGATTTCTGCAACGATTTTAAACAACTACAATATTTCTAGAAAATATTAACAACCATGAAATATGAAAAAGGAATAAAATGTATTTTAATTTTCTTAAAAATGTGAAATACTATCGTATCAATAAAATGAAAAAGTTAGAATAGTTTCTAATTAACCAATGACTCGGTCTAAGTGTGTAATTATCAAGTCGCCTATGTTGAAGATCTGACATCAACTAAAAATAAGGTCTTTCAATAGTTTATAAATAAGTGTAAATCTCACTTTACAAACCGATTTGTTAAGGTTGAGTTAGGCTTAAATTTCACTTATATGGTATCTGAGCCTATTCTAGCACGGTTGTTGGACTTATCGGGCCACCCACTATTGGGCCATTATCGGACCATCCTTAAACAATATAGTCTCACGCACGAGTTGAGCAGTCTTGGCGCGAGAGGGTTTGTTGGAGATACTACATCAACTAGAGATAAGGTCTTTCAATAGTTTATAAATGAGTTCAAACCTCACTTTACAAGCCGATTTTATAAAATTAAATTAAATTTAAATTTCACTTCTTGATAGCTTCACCAATAATATTGATGTATGTATTCGAATTAGAATTATAGTAAATGATTAAATTTAAAGATTTAAAACAACTATTTGCATTTTTAGGAACTATATTTCTACTTTCAAAACTACCATGAAAATATCACATTTTTAATAATTAAAATAGCTTTTTATCGATATAAAACTGATTTGACTGTTACATTAATAGTCAATTAGAGTAATAAAAAATATTAATATTTTTTAAGTGAATAAAACTAGTTTTTTATGGAAATAACATTTTAATCACATGACAACTTTGTCTTTACAAACCTTTTGTAGTATTGGAAATAACAAAATAAACATACATACTTAAATAGTTATCTCAAAATTGAAAGATATCATTTGTCATGATTGTCTTTCACAGTACTCTTAGAATTAGATTATCACCAATATATGTAAAATATATTGTGTTTGCTTTGCTGTCACAACCATATTGGACCAGCAGGTTAAACAGGGAACCGATCAAAAGCTTCCTAGAACACTGATTTCCTTTAAGCTAATACAAAACAAGTTGAATTGGCCATGATCCTAAACAATGAATGAGTTGAGAGGTTAAAGTATAGTTAGCTTTAAAAACAAGGTGTTTTCTTGAGTTCATTTTTAAAGAGACTTAAAGTTGCTAATAATTACTAGATTTGTTTAGAACTTTTTTTTATTGTATTATTGTATGTTATGACTTATGACGCTTTTAATTAAAATTTAAACTTAATTCTTTTAAAATTTATATATATTGTTTTTTTACTGATATTACATTATTATATTTACAAAATTAAAATAATAATATTTTATTTAAACCGGTTTGATCTTGGTTCAACCTTCTATTAAACCTTTAAATTCATGTATTGATCAGTTAGTCAACAATTCAGTTCTAATTACTATCGTACACTACAAGAAAAAGGTTGTTTATAGATCAATTTTTAACTATCAAATGAAATGATTACTAATTGTGACCAAAATAGTCCCCAAATTAGATTTTGGTCGCTAAATAACTACAAAATAGAAGTAATGATTAAATTTAGTGACCAATTAAGTCAAATAATTTGTATCTAACATTAGATACCAAAGTTTTAGTGACCTATGTCATTAGATTCTAAATTGGTATCTAATTAAGTTAGAGACTAATTTAAAATCTAATGGTACAGCTCACTAAAACCTTGGTAGTTAATGTCAGATACCAATTATTTGACTTAATTGGTCACTAAATTCAATCATTACTTTTATTTTGTAGTTATTTAGCAACCAAAAATTAATTTGGTGACTATTTTGGTCACAATTAACAACCATTTCACTTGGTAGCAAAATATTGGTCTCTAAATAGTTTTTTTCTTGTAGTGTTAACAAAAACTAATCAACTTATTATCCCACTAAAGTAGAAACTAATGTTTCTTTTTTATAGTTTAAATTAGTTCACTTAAACAATTAAATTTAATAATAATTTTGGATTTATTAAACATATTTGTTCTTGTTAAGGGATAGAAAGGAGAGGATCTAAATTATTTTTCTCATTGGATTTATTTTTACGATGTTTTATTGGTATAACACAGGTATTCTTGTGGAAGAAAATCTCACTAAAACAGGTATAACCTTTGTGTATATTATTTAAAAAAAAATATTTAATGTAGCTACTTATCTATAGTGGGGTTCAATAACACCTACTTAGACTTGAATAATTTCTCATCAATTGATGCATATTAATAATAATATTGTATTCATAATCCTGAGTTCACATATGTTTTAAAGAAAGTTTTCTGGCATTTAAGTATCTGGATATGACGATAGCAGGTAATCCTTAGAGAAGAATTATGTTCTGAAACTCAATAGTCGATAAAATCAGGGCAAGACTACCTAGATAGAAGGGAAGAATGCTATCAATGATGGAATATATTTGGTTAATAAAGTCAGTTATCAATGCTTTATCCTTGTTGTAATTCTCCTTCTTTAAGGCTCCGACTGCTGTCTGTAACCAAATTAGAAGAATACAAGCAAAGTTTCTTTGGGGTTGGGGACTTGAAGTCAGGAAGGTCGCTTGATGGAAAAAGGTGTGTAGTCTTGTAAAAGTTGGTGGTTTGGGGATTAAGGACAATGAATGTTTTAATATTGCTCTACTAGCTAAGTGAAAATGGAGGTACGGGATATCGGATGAGGGCTTGTGGAGTGAAGTTCTTAATGCCAGGTACGGTACTTGGAGGAACCTGGATATCACTATGATCCATAGGAACCACTCAACGTGGTGGCAAGATCTGTCTAGGATTCTTTATAAGGTTACACATGGTAATTGGTTTGATGGCAGATGTCAATGGATTTTAGGTGATGGACGATGTGTTAAGTTTTGAGATGATAGATTAGCGGATGGTCAAGTGTTGAAAGAAAAATTTCCAAGGTTGCATATGATTTCCCAGTGTAAGGACAATATGGTGGTTGACCTCACCAATTGGGGAAAAGGTAGGAATGGAGCGAGTCCTAGTTGGAATTTAGGCTGGCATAGAGAGAGGTTTGTATGGGAAAAGAATGAGGAAGACCAACTGTTGGCTACAATATGTAAATTTTGATGGTGTATAGAGGGTCAGGATAGGAAGGTGTGGGTAGGGGACGACCAACAATTTTATTCAGTTAAATCTGGGTATAGGGTGTTCAATAAGGAGGACCAAATGTAGACTTCTGAGGTTTTTAAGTTGTTATGGAATATAAAGATAACTCCATCGACGTTGATGCATGCATGGAGGTTACTATTGGACAAACTCCCAACCAGGGTCAACCTAGTTAAAAGAGCCACGCAACTAACAAATATGTTATGTCCATTATGTCAAGAAGGTGAAGAAACTAGTCAACATTTGTTTGGTACTTGCAAGGAGGCACAGAAAGTTTGGGACCAGTGCGACAGGTGGGTTGAGACTGTAACGGTTAGACATGAATCTACTATAATTCACTTTCTGCGTTTCTTTATAATAGGCCTCCAACAATGTGCAAATAATGCATGGAAAGGGATGTGAGTGACAATTGTGTTGGAAATATGGAGTCACAGGAATAAGATGGTTTTTAATAGAGGGGTATAGTAGATGTTGTAGAAATTTTTAGCCTAGCACAGCTTAAGGGATAGTTATGAATTAAGCATAAGTTGTCAAGAATCATATTATCATACTCTGATTGACACTTTTCATCTATAAAATGCTTTGAAATCTTTGACTTTGTTCAATTAATTAGAGTAAGAGGAGTTAGGTGGTGACTTTAATGGCGGAAGAGGGGGAGGAGGAGCATCCATAAGAATTAGTATAGCAGGGTTGGTGTTTTTTTATTTATTTTGCAACTACAAATAAAAGGGAGCATGGTCAACATCAAGCGATGAAAGGATTATAGGAACTGATCATTATGCTGGAATCACTGTAGGACAAATATTATGTAGCTTCGCAAAGGCTTTCTCAACTGTGTAGTTTTGACATACATGATTCTCAGCTTTGTTGATGTACAAATTCGTGTCTACATTATTAGCATACCATATTGTAATCTTATTGTACTACTTGACCGAGTTTATAGTGTAATGCTAGGTGCTAACTTTTGCACTTTACCTAGCCAGTCACATACAAACATTAGGGTTGGAGCATTCCTGAAATACTCCTTTTAATTTAATTTATTTTTTACTATTAAAAAAAGAAAATGATCTAAAAAGGTTGTAAATCAATTTACAAACTTAGGCAATGTTTAGATTTGGGTTGATAATTTGTTCAAAATGCACTCTTAGAAACATGTGTTTTAATACAAATAGATTTTCAAACTGGGTTTTTCATATAAAATTTTAATGTTTATACGTACTTTTAAATATATCCACACTTATTAAAAGAAATAAATTTTCTATTATGAGTTTGAAGCACTCCAAACTAGAAGCTTCCAACAAATATAAACATGCACTCAGAATTTGGTCTGCCAAATAATAACAATATATTTTCACTTTAAGACATGAATTAATTCCATATCAAATAGTGGCTGGACAAGTTCATACAAAAACGTTGCTATCAAATAGATTGAAATATTAAGTTTCAAATTTAATTAATCACACATTTTGAAGACATGTAATAACTACATGTATAATTTTCAAGACATGTTATTAAAATGAAGAGATAACTTACAATAATTACAAATAAATAGAAAGCAACTTTCTATCTCCCAACCAATTTTGTTGTGGTCTTTAATGTGATATGTGTCAAAAGTTGGAACCATGTCAAAGTCTTCCACACCTATATTTTAATTTAATTTCAATCTATTAAAGGTATGTCAAAGGTTTGGCTGTGACCAATGAGATTATAGAATAATTCAATAATTAGTCTTATAGCCGTCATTCGTGTGAACTACAAAAATATTTTTTCACTTGATTTTTTTTAAGAATTCCATGCAAACATATTTTGGACCTAAAGTTTTCAACAATTCTTAACTTTCATGTGAAAACTAAGATATGTTTTCGTACTCACCAAAAGTTATTGAAATATATTATTAATGTTCAAGTTTTTTTCTCCTTTAATTTATTCAAGATTTCACTAATGTGAAGCTTTAAGAACTGATTGATTTATTATTAAAAAAATTAATTTATAATTCTGTTAAATATGTAAATATGAGTTTAAATTTCACCTTAAATAAAAATGTAAAAGATAAATAACATATAAGAAGAAAATACTTATAAATTTAATGTCTTAAAATTTTACATTGAAGGTGAAATCAATTTGTAAAAATTTTATCAACTGCATCAAAATAATAATTTCCAAACTTAGTTAATATAAAGTTGACACCTTAAATTACATCTCATCTAGTAATATACTAAACCTAGAGACTCAAGTTACATCATCAACCATATCTTATAGTATAATTGATTTATCTTATAAATTGGGTATTATTAATATATAGGACAAAACGATAGCTATCAATTTTGTAGATCTTTCAAGGAACATCAATGCTAAGTTTGGAGAAAGCGATATAAATTTGAAAAGGATGGTAGCAAATAAGTGTTTAATGTGTCAGATGGGGTTTTCTAGAATTCAAGTCCAAAGTTCTGTGGCCACATATCCATGTTGGGTTCTTCTTTTGACAAGATCTCTGCAACGATTTTAAACAACTACAATATTTCTAGGAAATATTAACAACCATGAAATATAAAAAAATGCAATGTTTTTTAATTTTCTTAAAAATATAAAATACTACCCTATTAATAAAATGAAAAAGTTAGATTAGTTTCTAATTAGCCAATCACTCAGTCTAACTGTGTAATTATCAAGTGGGGCTTAACCAATAATATTATAACGTATGTTTTCGAATCAGAATTAAAATAAATGATTAGATTTAGAGATTTAAAACAATTATTTGCATTTTTAGGAACTATATTTTTACTTTCAAAACTACCATGAAAATATCACATTTTTAATAATTGAAATAGCTTTTTATCTATATAAAACTAATATGACTATTATATTAACAGTCAATTAGAGTAATAAAAAATATTAATATCTTTTAAGGGAATAAAATCAGTATTTTAAGGAAATAACATTTTAGTTAAAGAAATCACATTTTACTCACATGACAACTTTATCTTTACAAATTTTTTGTAGTATTGGCAATAACAAAATAAACATACAAATTTAAATTGTTATCCCAAAATTAAAAGATATTATCTGTCATAATTATCTTTCACAATCCTCTTAGAATTAGATTATCACCAATACATGATGTAAAACATTGTGTTTGCCTTGATGTCACAACCATATTGGACCAGCAGGTTAAACATGGAACCGATCAAAAGCTTCTTAGAACACTGATTTCATTTAAACTAATATAAAACAAGTTGAGTTGGCCATGATCCTAAAGAATGAGTGAGTTGAGAGGTTAAACTAGTTAGCTTTAAAACCGAGGTGTTCTTTTAAGTTCATTTTTCAAGAGACTTAAAGTGTTCTCATTGGATTTATTTTTACGATGTTTTATTGGTATTGCACATGTATTATTGTGGAAAAAAAAATCACTAAATCAGGTATAACCTTTGTGTATATTATTTTAAAAAAATATATTTAATATAGCTACTTATTTATAGTGGGGTTCAGAACAACTACTTAGACTTGAATAATTTCTCATCAGATGATGCACATCTTATATTTGATAATAATATTGTATTCATAACCCTGAGTTCACATATGTTTTAAAGAAAATGATCTGTAAATTAATTTACAAACTTAGATAAATTTTAGGTTTAGGTTATTAATTCGTTCAAAAGTACCAAATGTACTCTTAGAAATATGTTTTTATATAAATAGATTTTCAAACTGAGTTTTCATATAAAATTTTAATGTTTATATGTAGTTTTAAATATAACGGTACACTTATTACAAAAATAAATTTCTATTATGAGTTTGAAGCTCTCCAAACTAAAAGCTTCCAACAAATATAAAGATGCACTCAGAATTTGGTATGCCAATTAAGAACAACATATTTTCACTTTAAGACACCAATTAAGTCCATGTTAAATAGGTTAATTTTAACTGCATATTTTAATTTTGGTTGTGCTTTTAAGTTCAAATACAAGTTGATCTTCTAAAAAATTTCCCATTATATTTCTTCGTTTGCTTTATAAATTAAACTTTTATAACCACATATACATGAAATTTCCTCTTATTAGAATCACATAAAAATAAATTACTTTTTAATAGTAATTGTTTTTAGCACAATATAGGTACCGATAAAATAAAAAAACACACACACACACATATATATATATATATATATATATATATATATATATATATATATATATATATATATATATATAGGTTTGAATAGAAAGTATCTCAGCTTTAAGGAAAATTAAAATAAGTGTTTTATAAGTTAAAATTAGCTTATACATATATTAATTTATATATTAAAAAAATAATTTTCATTTTACATAAATTAATTATAATTTTACATAAATTAATCTTAATTTATAAAAAAAAAGTTTATTTCAATTATTTTATTTTATTTTTAACTGATGGACTCCGTCATGTCCTATTCTACCTAATTAGAAGAAACCTAACCAGTGTCACCTTTAGACTATCCAATTTAAGTGTTGGAAAAATTTCCTTAACTAGAAAGGAACGGTAGAGATAAAATAGTGCTCAATGTTGCAAATTTGGGAACATTGACCATATTTAGGTAAGGAAGAAAACATGTGTTTAATGTGGCCGGTGCTGTTTGGTGGGAGGACAAGTTCTAGGACCACATCTCCATAATTGGTGGTTCTTTTCTTTACACGTTCTCCTCTAATCATTTTAAATAGCTAAAATATTTGAAGAAAATATTAACAACCACAAAAAAATAGAATGGATTAATTAATTCCCTAAAAGTGTAAAATTATATTATATTAATAAAATGAAAAAATAAAAAATAGTTTCAAACTAAGAATTTTTTTACTTTTTTATTTTCTAAACTAATATAAACAAAAAATACTTTAAATAAAAGAAGATGAAATTTAGAGCTAATTTAATTTTAAAAACTACGGTGCAGTTTGGATCATCCACTAATTATACATTTAGTTGATTGATGTTGGAATTTTAACATATTTTTTGTACTAAAAATATTAAATGTGAGAGATAAAGAAGAATTTCAGATAACATTGGTTATTGTGTTTCCTTTCTATATGAAAAAAAAAATCCAAAAAATTTTAGATAACATTGGTTATTGTGTTTCCTTTCTATATGAAAAAAAATTCCGAGAAGATTCCAATTAAAAAGCATATTTGATGTCTCACTTAATTAAGTGGAAAAGGATTTAAAGTTATTATGAAAGAAAGAAGAAAGGTCTTAAGTCATTTAGAACGTCAGCATTTTGAGTGAGGAAGAGAGAAAGTTATCCTCCATTTTTCACATAATAATAACTGTAAAATTACTATTTCTGATATTATTCACCTTTGGATCATCTTGGGAATTCCAGAATTGGTTTGAAATACTTAATTCTTCATTTTGAACGATTGGATCATTAATAAGAAGTCTAAGTAGGAAGATTGTCAATTTGTACACTTGCTATTTATTTGGAGTTTTTAATTTTCCTTATTCTCTATTTGTAAACTTTATTATTTTGTTGTTTGGCTTGATATTAACATTGTTTTACTAAATTGAGGTTTCTTTGTATCCTTTGTGTTTATAGTGAAATTATTTCTTTGGTCTACACACTATGAATTTTACCCTTACTTTGAGGGGGCTTTCACGTTAAAATCTTGATGTTTTTTTTTTTTTTTTAATTTTTTTTAAAGATTCATTTTTTTTTTTTTATTTTTAATTTTTTTCAATTTAGATGAATTTTTAAATATCTTTAAAATACCTTTT
>Ga0099825_1010187_pt1 | contig 10386 bp, 2 predicted proteins | sample SiratroredBW_FD_76838 | JGI IMG/M metagenome (GOLD analysis project Ga0099825, IMG submission 76838) | Root nodule microbial communities of legume samples collected from California, USA - Siratro red BW | ecosystem: Host-associated > Plants > Roots > Nodule | place: USA: California | collected... | reverse complement strand
CAAGACTTAAATTTGTAAATCAAACAAGCACTAAGGTTAGCTTCCCTTACCTTAATCGCAGTGAAAGTTCTCTCTAACACTCCCAAAAGCTTAAGATCCTCAGGAACTCAAATCTGCACCAAAAGACCTCTGATCAACGATCAGACTAACACACTAGGAAACTGAGCTCAGTAAGCAGAGAAAAAACAAAAACCTAAATTTGATCTAAGGAAAAGGGGCAGAAAATGAACTTACTCTAACGGAGGTTCTGATCGGATAGACTTGCTCTATTCTCCGCCACGAGTCTAACGGTGGGCTCCGCTTGAGAAATTGATGAGGTATGGAAGCAGAGACTTAGAGAGAAGTCAGAGGAAAAAAGGTTAGGGGTTTTAGAGAGATGATGACTTGAGTTGAAATGAGACTTGACTACTTACTTTTTCTATAAATACGCGTTTTTAGTTTAATAATATAATAATCAAAGTGTTCATTCCACTTCTACCATTTCACTCAAATGACAGATTTTCTAGGTTGTTACATATTTAATGAAATTAATTCTTATATCTTTGAATATATTCCAAATGTAGTTGTTAAAATCTTCTAAGTCTTTCAATATATGTAGTAATGAGAAAGTTAAGCTTATTATAGGCAATGAATGTTCAATAAAGGTATAAGCCTCTTATTAAGAGTTATGACTTCGCTTATATATACAAATACTTCTTTAAAAAAATAGTTATATATTTTCCTTTTTCCCACTTTTTGAGTGTAGGATGTTAATAACCATAAAGATGACCCTTAGTAAACTTTATTATAATAATTAAGTTTTGTTTAAAGTCTTCCAAATGTTGTCCATGCCTTTAAATCATAGATAATATAAGAAAAATTATATGTTTTATGAGTTAAATCATAATGCCTAATTCGGTTGTATCTTTAACAGTTTTTTTCTCATAAGCAGCTCATTTTTCAACAACCTTAAAGTGAGATACTTAAACTCAAATGTTAAGAAAAATTTACCTTAACCAAACACCTCACTTTTCCATTTATTAACGAAAGCCATACTAGTTCAAATCATGGGATGAGTATTTTTTATCTACTGAGAAAAGGATAAACATTGGAATATTCAATAATTCTCGTCACGTGATAAGTAGTAGGGACCTACTCATTACTTGATTTTTAGGTAAATATTTTTGTACTTGATATTTTGTCTTTGTATTATTTGTAATACATATATTTATCTTTTTTAAGTATGAATTTTAGGAAAAGATATTGATTATAAAAAATATATGGGCTAATGTTGGTGTGCTAATTTTGAAGAAAGACTTGTTATCTAATCTCTAAAGACTCGCAAAGAATAAAAAAATTGATGTAGTAGTTGAGGTTATAAAGGTGAATGTCATTACTTCTCTTTCTTTACATCGAGAAACTTTATAACCAAGAGTTAAAGGGGTGCCTAACAACCCTGTTACAACTTCTGTAAAAAAACAAACATGCTTCTAATTTATATAATCATGTTCGTCCTCGTTAGCTAGTGAAAAGATCAGTGGTTCTCATAAGAAGCAAAGATGGTTCATTAAATAATACTCTAAGTTTGAACTTGTTGTGGTAAGTTAGCATGATAACTAACCAAGTTAAGGATTTTGAAGGATACCTCTACCCACTTATTTCAAACTTCTAACCAATGTTGGACCTAAAGGTAGCTTTGACTCTGTTAAGGTAATGTTGGGAAAGGAAATGCCAATTATACACCATTAGAAGCAAACAATTTCCAAAGGTCATCACCAAGGTTTTGGTCACATCAAAAAATTGGAGATAACCATGAAGGATTATCAACTCATGATCTATGTAAATGCCAACAAAAATGAATGTTTAACTCAAAGAGTGACTTAGGCAGAAAAGAAAGTAAAGGACCTTGCTATGGAGACAAATAAGGTAAGAAAAAGGTCTGAGTAGTTTGAGCATAAATTTTACAAAAGTTTAACAATGAAAAAATTTGTTGATATGTTAAAGATTACTTATGAGACAAAGCTAAAGATAGTGCAGGAAAAGCTTTCAAGAAAAAGTCCAATATTAGTCACTTGAAGAGGCCAACAAAGTGCATGGAGATTTTAAGATTGAGTTAACCAAAGTTTATTTGATTGGAATGGATAATTATGAAGAACCTTCAAAAAGGTGTCAAACAACTTTTTTTTTATCTCAAGTTAGATTTGAAACTCTTTAATTTAAACAAAGATATAATAAAGAGAGATTTAATTGATTAATATAAGAGTGTGTGTCTATGTGCGTATATGTACATGTGTGTGTGTGAGAGAGAGAGATTTTATTTGACTAGATAAAAACACGTAGTCAAACAAAAAATTTAACTTATTATAACTTTACTATTAAACAAATTGTCTATGTCAAGTATCACAAATATGCATGTATTCTATTAGTTAATTAAATAGTATAAAATTTTATGTTGAACTTATAAGTTATAATTAAGATAATGATGTTTAATATTCACTTATAAAAAAACATCATTAGCTTACTTATTACTAGATGGTATAATCCAGATACTATATACAATATCATGATGAAATACTTTCTTTTTTATTTTCACCTTCCAATTGCTTGATCTATCTAATGAGACTATAATTGAAATTAAGATATTTCTTTTTTTAATGTGTTTTGTGCTTAATATATAATCTTTAAGAGTTATGATCTCATTTCAGGTATCTTCACCACAATACACATAAAGGATAATAATAATAAAAAAAAGGATAACACCTATATAAGATAACAATACTCATAAATAACACCTATAAAAGACTATATAAGAATATATATAACATTTTATCTTTATTCACTAACATATTTTTTCATACATATCTTTATACACATCATATACAAGTACACATCATAAACATAATTACTCTAAACTTCAATTACATAAATATAAAAAACTAAATTATACAATAAACTCTCAAGTCTTCTAAAACTTATTAATAATCTTTTTCTACCAATTCAAATATTTTTAACATGTTTTAAAACAACAATTAACATTGTGACATTAGTCTAGATCAAACCTATCATTCAAAATTCAAAATCCACATAATATAACTATAATTCAAGCAATTGAAATCATTCATCCTATTCATACAACTACTTTGACCATATATGATCAACTACATCAGTAAAATCAAAAGTTAGTATCAATGTTCCAAAATCTAACTTCAAAATTCTTAAATCTTAATTTTGTACAATCTTTAATACTTTCTTCTCAAACACAAATTAGTATTGAAACCATCTAAATAAAACAAATTTATTAGTTCTCTCACATTTAGTCATGTGTTACTTAAACAAAGATAAAAAAAAAAAAAGTTATACAAAACTCCTAATTTACTCTTAGTTTACAAATAAAATATATCAATATAATCTTATATTGTGATAAATTATCCAGCTAAAATCTCATTTACATGACCTATAAGTCTAAATCATAGACGAAAAGGGAAAACTGAATATATAATAATAAAAAAAAACTTACTCAAAAACAATATTTCAAAGATTCAAATTACCATAACTCTAATATTTTCTAATATGTGCTTTTGATGATAACAAAATATGAGAAATGATTTAGAATTAAAAAGAATAAAAAAATAAAAATAGTAAAATTAATAAATGAAACTAATAGTTAACATTCAATTATATATATATATATATATATATATATATATAAACATCACTTAAAATTTTATTTTATTTTTCAAAATCACCCTTCATCTGACATTAATACTTTAAATATGAGACAGTAAAATTAAAAGAAAAACACATAATATTAGTCCTTTTTTATATAATTAAAAATTTAAGTGATTTAATATTTTTAACTAAAATTTTTTGAACAAAAATTAAAAAGAAAAAATTAATCGCAACGTAAAAGAGTTCAAGAAAACTAAAATTATAAAGAATTAAACATTAAGAAATAAAACTGTAAAAAGAATAAGTGAAAAATATTACAAAATGTACAAAAGATAGTGACAACTTCCGGTTGAAAAAAAAAAAAAATGTAAATCCCTCAACCCATCAAGAGCACTCACCCACTTTCCACCATGCATACCAATGCAATATATATACCTGTTACCCACCCCACCTAATAATTCCAACTAACTATGATCATAAATTTATTCATTCTTTCACTTGTAAAATTATTTTCTTACTTTTTAGAAAAATATGTTTTAAGTTTTTGAAACTAGACAATATTAACAAAATTTAAGGTGAGACTCGAAAATAAACATGTGTGAAAATGTTGGTAAACTCATCTCACTATTTTTTGTCCTCTTTTCTAAATATTTTGGATTTCAAATGTTAGAAGCCAATCTTTCAAAATTTTAAAAATTGAAACATTTTTAATATGAAAAAGGACATATTCATCTCAAATTTTAAACAGTAGAGAAATATTTAAAAAGTATTATTTTATTATTTATTTAATGATATATCCAATTCTTATATGATTATAACTTAACATACATACATATATATATATATATATATATATATATATATATATAATAATAATAATAAGTTGTGACTGATAGCTTAGTATATTTTTTACTTATTTTAAAATTTATAAATATATATATATTGATTTCACATAAAATATTTAATCAATTTTTTAATTCAATATTCATATTTTTTATTTTAATTTTAAAGAAGTAGATTTTATTTTTATATTTATTATAATAAGTTGTTTTTACAGAAATCTGAGTTATATAGTTCTTGAGATAATCTAATGTTTATTTAACTTCCAGTTGTATTGAGTTAGTGATATTTGTAGAATGAAATGATATTTATAATAGACATTGGGCATAAATCAGCATTAAATAACTAACTTAGTTACTATGAGGATTCTATATACAATTTATGTGAGTAAGTCTACCAGTTACTTATTGGATTACCTGCAATCCTCTCATAGTAAATTAACCTAACTTTGAATTTATCAGATTTTACAAAAAAAATTATAATTTTTTTTCTAATTAAAAAAATAGTTAAAATAATTACTAAATTTATTTTTTTATACTTACTAAAAATTAACTTTAAATAAAAAAAAATTATCTAAATCACTTTATTTCAGTATTTAAAACAATATTTAAACAAAGTTTGGAGTAAAAGACGAAATAAGATTTAAAATTTTTTGAAAAGCAAAAATATATTTAAATGTTAAAAAAATGAAGAAAACTAGTGCATGTGAGTTTGAATAAGAAAAGTTATTTTCTTTCTTGTGGTGAGAGAAAGAATCCCTTAGATCCTGCATTTTGTCCAAACCTGTCTGTATCCACTGAACCGGTTCATACACTAACCGGATCCGGATTCAAATGCTGACGTTGGTGACGTGTCCCTTATTAGTGGGTAAATGGATCTGGTGTGGTAGGGTCCATGCTGGGCCTTGGTCAACGGTCAACATGCTTTTATTAGGCATGCATGGTTTTGTGTGCACTTGGCCGAAAGGTGAGTGAATGACACTTAGACCCTTCCTTCTCACCTTGGCTAAAAAAGTATGTTTTCTATTTCTATTTTCTTAAAAAAATTTATTTAAGTTTTAAAATTAAATATTTATTTTGAAATATATAATGTTTACCTCTATTAACCATTTTCCCCCCAAATCTTTTTTTTTTTATTTTCAAACACTTTTTGGGTTATTCTTATCATCTTGGAAATGCATGAATGTGATTTGTTGCACATATAAATACTTTTGTCATCTTCTATTTGTCTCTGTGAAATAAATACTATCATTCAATTTGATTCCCTTAAAATTTGTTCCAATAAATAAATATCTAATACTTGCTTCATTCATTCCTATTCTATTCTGTGAAGGATAAATAAAGAAAAACAAGAGTTATAGTATTTAAAGAAGAACCAGAGAAAATAGTATATTATTCTATCTGTTTGTTTAAATATTGTTTTGTAATTAAATTAAAAAATACTTTAATAATATCTATAATAATTAATACTGAAATATCTTGTAGTGTAATTATTTTTTACACATTTTATTACTGATTTATGATCCTACACTAATTTTGTTATTTGTAAAAATGTTATCTACGATGAATAGTAATTATTTTAAAGTTTTCCTATTGTATAATTATAATATTATAAAAGTAATAAAGCATATTTATTTTATATTTATTTTTCTATCTTAATTTTTATAACTTTAGTATAAATTTTAGTGATGTTTTTTATTTTAATAATTATTACAATTTTTATTTTTCTTACGTATATTTTTACTTTATTATTGCAAAAAATTAGATACATAACATCTATACTCATTTGTTTTCACCAGTAAATAATAAAACATTTTATTAAATGACATTATATATTATTTAGGTAAAAATAAATATTTTTTAAAGAATAACACCTACATTTATCTAGAGTATTGTATCTATTTGTTTTTGTCTTTTTTAACTGTCTCTTAGTTATGGGTCACTCACCCAAAAAGAACTCACTAGTTATGAGAGCTAGAAAGACTTTGTTGAGTAAATTCAGTTTATAGTTTTTACATTTAAAAAAAATCAGATTTGTTACTGTATACCGAGTTATATTTTGATGAAACATTTTAGTAAATAGTAATTTCTATCTTCTTAAAATTAACCAATGTTGTACCTTGTTAAAATACTTAATAAAAACTCATTAGGCTACCCACTTGTTTTTATATTTCTATGACAAATTATAACTTCATTTTTCTAAAATAATATTTAATTATTAATAGAAGATATCCTTATTATACAAAATAATAATAATAATAATAATAATAATAATAATAATAATAATAATAGTGAAATCTCCTTACCTAATAAATCTCAATAATTATCCGAAAACAGTTAATTGCACCGCAAAATAAAAATTTAAAGAAAAGAAAGACAAACATAAAATCAGTGAGATAACCTTAATTTTTTTTATTGAATACATTATGTATCATTAAGGTGAAATTTTAATTTTTGCTTTTTTTATAAGTATACCTATGATAACGTATGCAAACTTTATTTATTTTAATAGAAAATTTAGTACTATAAGTATTTAAATACCATGGTTCAATATATTTAGAGTTTCACTTTCTTGATCTAAATAAGATTGCAGAACAACACCTAATACTGTACAAACTGTTAAGGAAGATAAGTTTTATCCTTTGTTTTTATTTAATCCTAAATTTTAAAGCTTTTGAAAAAAAACAACAACGTATGTTTATGTTTATTCTATCAAATATTTTTTTTCAATCCATTAGTAAAAAACCAAATTGGTGTACAATATTATGATTATTGTTGACCTAACAAATCTTTACACAATGATCCAACAATAATTTCTTATTACATCGGCTATTCTTACGAAAGAACACAAGATAGTGTAAAAAAACTATTAATAGTTTAGATTACATATAGATTCAACTTTTTTGAATTATTTACATCTAAAAATGTATTTTAGTTACAAAAATCAAAGAAATGACTTAAAGACTAAGAATCATAATAGTGACCAAAAACAAAAGAAAGAGGAATATATAAAATTTCAACATTTCCAACAAAATTCGATTCCACGTAAACAAAATTACAAGAAAACGTTAACCTCAATCATTGTCATTTACACACAAAGGATCAAATGAAGTTTATTCCAACTTTGGGTAGATATGTTTTACTCCTTGTTAAGTTCTCCTTACTAAAATCTTCTAAAAATAATATTAAAAATACAAATTTTCAAAAGTGAAGCTGAGAATTCTAAACCACTTTATATATAAAGATTAACTATTTAAATGACCATTTGATAGCTAATATACTATAAAGCTATAGTTTAATTAGCTTTTAATTGTAGACACAATTGGGTATTAATGTTAATCATGGTTGGTTTCTTTTTTCACTGTAAATATTGTTCCCTTAGGAACATAATTACTTTAGTAATCATAATCATTCAAAAGCAATTTCCATAAGCGATGATGATTAATGGATCAGATAAGCTTTTATAATAATGTTTGATTTGCCTGTACATATTTCTCATCTTTGCTTCTTCCTTGAAAACTTTAATTGGAAATAAGATACCACTTTATCAAATTTGATTTGTCTCCTATCAATTACTTTTAGTCAAGTGCACATGATTCGTGAATCAAAGAAGAAATATATTTCTCTTTTGGCTTTAATTATTAGGTGTGGATAAGGATTAGTAGCAGTGTCCAGTTCTAAGTTGATTTGGATGCATTTGAATTTGAAAATAGACTTATGCTATGTTTTGGTGAATAATTTTTGGAGAATGTTATTTTGTAAAGAGAATTTGAAATATGTTAATGTATTTTCTTCACATATAATTCTGAATAAATTAAACTTTTAGAAATTTATAATTAATAATTTTATTATTTAAAATAAAAAAAATTATTATGTCGACAAGTTATATGAGATTAAGATTTCATTCATTCCTTTAAGGTTGAGATATAGACTCGAAATTACTTTTTAATTAATGCATACAGATATTTTGATATTAAATTTTGTTTTCAAATATTAAATAGGGAAACTTGATACCAACCTTAATTATAACTATTTTGGTAATGTCTATATGGAAAAAATTTAGTTAATGATTGAAAAATCAGTAAAAAAGTTCTTACAAATGTAAAAAGAAAAAAAGAAAAAAGAAAACTGATGATAATATAAATAATTGTCAATGACATTTATTAGAGATAGCATCAACTAATGTTAATTAAAAATAAATAAAAAAAATCTCTCAACGATAGTTAGAAAATATTGCATACTTTGGTCCAAAAATAACCTTAACCAATATTATTAAAATATCATCAAATAATATTTAATAAATTTGAACTATTGCACCCAATAACATATTTAAAAGTGAAATAATTTAAAATAAAATTCATTTTATTTTTTTATTATGAAAAATCATTTTATAAAGAAAAATGTACCTAGCAATTTATTTAAGTACTGTTCTCTATATAATTTTTTTATGGATATATTTATCTTTTATATATTAAAGTCCACTTTAGACCCGCTAAAAAATAAAATAAGTTTGTTTTAATCAAAATTTGTTTTCAAGTAAATTTTTATTTGTCTTGAGAAATTTTACATGTTTGAGGATTAAGATTCTTGTGTCTGATATTTTAGAAGAAAGATGAATATCTTAATGTGGTTATATTTAAATTATTGATAAGAGTGTTATTTTTATATGTGTGTTAATTTTTCTATGAGAGTAATAGAAGGAGAATAATAAGATGAGAGCTTAAATTTGATTTAAGTAAGTTAAAATGATAAGGTAAGTTAGTTAAATTTTGATAGTATCTTAGAATAGATGATTAACATAAACATACTAATTAATATTATGTAGAGATTGTATGTTGTTTAAATATATTCAAATTATTTGGATTTTGAGATAAATGTTTAATAATACACCGAACATGTTCATAAAATAAAATGATTAAATATTTCTTGTAAAAAGTTTGGTCAATTATATATGGTATACTTTAGATATTAAAGAGTTAGAAGAGTTTGAGATGAAATTTGTATAATTTTAGTGAATATATTTTAAATGAATTATGTTTTATATTTTTGTAGTGGAAACTTATATCATTTCAACCGAGTCAAATTGGTTAAAGTTGTTATTATTTTATAACCAAAAATATTCCATGTTAAACATAAGAAAAGAAAAAAAAAAGTTTTAAGTTTGAAGCAATTGAATCATTTATTGTATTATGCAAAAATTTTAAAATGTGCAAAGTCTTTGAGTAAGCAAAACTGTCACTGAATAAAATTTAATTAATTAAAAATCCGCTTAAGAGATTTAGTCATTAAACAAATAACTTCACAAAACGAGCTATTTAAATAAAAATTTCAAGTAATTTGATTGTTGGTCAAAATTCAATTAACTAAATATATGAGAATTTTTGTTGTTGGATAAGTAAATTATCACAAAATAATTGTTTTTATGAAGTTTTCTAATGATGAAGGATAAATAGTGAGATGAATGATAACTAGACAAATTATAACCAATATGTAATTTATTGAAGGAGTTAAGTTTTGATTAAGAAAAAAATATTTTCTAAATTTTATAAAACATGTCTTAAAATATTTCTAATTAGTATTTTTTTTATCTTTCATTATATTAGTATATATTATCAAGATATGATATTTAAATATTATTATGTAATGAACTATTAATTTTAATTTAATAGCCTTTAATTTGTAATTTGAGTTGGCGTATAAATTTAAATATGTGATAGCATGGCTATACTATTACATATGATGTGCGATGAATTAGTTATTTATAAAAAAAGAAATATCTATTGATATTGGATTCAATAGGAATATATTTTATGAAAATATATATATATATATATATATATATATATATATATATATATATATATATATATATATATATATATAAAAAATATATTTATAT
>Ga0099825_1010183_pt1 | contig 10392 bp, 3 predicted proteins | sample SiratroredBW_FD_76838 | JGI IMG/M metagenome (GOLD analysis project Ga0099825, IMG submission 76838) | Root nodule microbial communities of legume samples collected from California, USA - Siratro red BW | ecosystem: Host-associated > Plants > Roots > Nodule | place: USA: California | collected... | reverse complement strand
TTTGTGATTGGATAGTGTTTGCAGACATGGCTTGGTGAGAAATTCCTCTTTTAGCCAACTTTTTTGATTCAGATGCTTCATATAATGAATCCCTTTTACCTTGACCCCTTTTTTGAACCCAACTCAGTGTATTTTCCATCTTCTTCCTCTATCACACCACAGTATCCTAGTGGTAGAAAAACGCTTTTTTACCCTAATCTTCCTTCAACTAGAAACTAAGCATTATAAGAATAGCATCCTGAAAAGGAGGAAAAGAACCAAATAAAAAGGTAGCAGAACAAAAGAAAAACTGTGCAAAACAAAAAAATTCAAAAAACAACTGCTTTTGCTTCCATGGTTGACTATAGGACTCCAATTAAATATTTCCTCAAATCATGGCAGCATGGAACACAACTTTCTTACATATAAAACAAAATATAAAAGAAAAGAAACAAGGAATATACGCAGTTCATATGCATGCACATGGTCAAGACAAGGGCAAAGAATTTGCAGAGTAAGTTGCACATTCATGCTGCATAAATTATTTAAGAAAACTTGTAAGGGTGACAAATAATCTGTCATTTTACCATGTTAAAACCAGAAAAGAAAGGCCAATCAACAGTATAAACAGAAAAAAAATGAAACAAAGGAAAGTGCACAATCAACAAACAAAGACATTCAACAACATAAAGATGAAAAGAAATTAGAACTATATATCAAATACCAACTTTATATACCATACAAGAAGAACCAACATCAATCAAAAGCACAGAACCAGCAACAAACTGAAGAGAAATAACTGATTTTCACAAACCAGCACTCAAAATGGAATGAGGAGTGCTAATGAACCCAGTTGAGAAAGAGTGGATGGAGGGGAGAGAGATTGTTAAGAAGACCAAGGATACAAATGGTGGGAAAGAGGGAAACAAAAGATCAACACACAAACAACAGATGTGATGATTATAATATAATTCATAGATTTTATGTAATAGTTTTGTAATCTTTCAAAATATCTATATATAAAAAAAAGTATAACTATATTGGAAGTGGACATTGGACATAATTCTAGGTGGAATTAAGGGACAAAGAGAGAGAGAAAAAAAAAAAAAACTAACTAAACTAAGTAACCAACCGAGTTAAGGTAGTGGCATAACATAATGGAGGTACGAACATGGGTTTGGTAAGCCACGTTTGTTGGTTGAAAAATTGTACACTCCTGAGTCTTAATTTGAGGAGGGAATAGAGGGTGAGAGTGCACACACACACTCCTCAAAATCAGGGTTCTTTGGTGGGACCAATTTCTTTGTAACTATTCCCACATCGGATAAAGAAATTCAGGGAAGACCAGAGGTACTTTACATGGTTACTTACATGTATCACTTTATATAATCACTTCAAAACTATTTTATATTTTCTGCAATACTTGAAAATTTAAATCAAATACAAGATAAAATATAAAAGAATGATATCTAAAAAATGTTTGATTAGTAAAAATATAACAGGTTTCTTATTCAGTAAGGATGTTTCTTTCATTTCTTCTTACTTAATGATTCTGATTAACGATATTGTTTAAGCTTTACACGTACATATATACCGAGAAAACTTCAATTTCACTCCGTTTTCTAGTTAACTAACAAATCATTATACGAACACTGTAAAATATGTTAACTTTAATAGTGATAACAAATAACAAATAGTGAGTATGAACAGAGTTAGTAAATTTAAAGTTCTATCTTAAGAATCAACATGCATTACACATTTTCAAGGTAAAATTTTAAATTTAATTAGAAAAAATGAAGTTTGTGAGAATTTAGTGCAGTTTAGTGAATGAATGCATGAGCTGGTGAGCATGATGGGTACATGACTCCACTAGAGGCCAAAGCAGGTGCCACTTGCAGACTCTCAGCCTTTAATCTGATAATTGATTTTCCTCCTAAATTTAATGCATGGACATCATGATATTGAACTTGTTGTTTTCATGGCATGTGAAGGAGAGAGATTAGGGTTAGGTTAAGTTGGCCATTGTTCAGATTCTGAGGAACATATATACCTTTGGGGAACCTATTGACCCAACTTTTGACCCCAGTAACAGTCTGCATAATTCTGCAGTTCCACTACTGATATATATGCATGACACATTCTTATTCTTCTTCCCTTCTGGTGCTTCATTAATTGATGAGTTTATAAATTTCAGTCAGAAATAGATTATGAAATTGTAGTATAATTATCTTAATTGTTTCTGTTAGGGTGACCTTTTTTAGTTATACCAGATTTTTTACCCTACCAAATACTTACTCAACAAAATTAAGAGTTGTAGGATCAATAAATATAAATAGTATTTAGTCTCCTTCTATTTTATTTGTGATTTTGGTTTTTTATTTGTTTTTAAATTGTAATTTTTCTATTGTAGAATTTGATTCAATCAAAATTTTGTATATATTTTGATCAATTGAATTATATTTTATGAAATTTTAAATTAGTCTGACTTTACTTATTTGCTTAAAATAATATTTTATTTATCTCTGGTTCAAATTAAATTAACTTGGAGAGTGAAGTCTTGAAATATTGATTAATTATGCCAATGAAAAATATATAGATTTTTAGGGTTGTATTTGACCAACTAACATAAATGAAACCAAATGTATACGTAATTAAGGATTCGATTGAACTTTCATATTTTTTTTTTAAATATGAGTTGAGTAAGAATAGATACAAAATCATGGATAAAAATAACTAAAGAGGAGCACAATTGCAATTTCGCCTAAATAGTTTTATATTTTATATGCAATTTTTGTAAATTTAGTTATAATTTTGGTCCATTTAACACATTGCGTGAGAGATTTTGATCTTGATAGTTTTAGTTGTCTATTTTTTAAATGTGTAATAAAGAATCAAACAATTAAAATTACAAAAATCAATATTATCCGTACTCAAACTTAGAGATACAAAATTTTATAATTGAGAAAGCAAAGCAACGTTCTTTTTTATCTCAGAGAAACTCTTTAAATTATTTAAAAAAAATGAATGAGAAAAAAATATTTAAAGTTTAAATTATTTTTCACTATCATTCAGTTACAAATCATTACATATATTTCAAATAGCCCTGAAAATATGACAAGTTTATTAGTTTTAATTGACTATAACCCTATAGTAGTCATGCAAAAACTAATTTTCAACTTGTTGATAATATAAAATATTTTTATATTGAAATCTATATTCATTAAACTCTTAAATTATTAGATATTGATTTAGATATGAACATTTTGCCATTACACTTCTTAAAGAAAAAGAGAGTTAAATTTACTAAATAAGAGATTTTCCTTCAATAGTTACTAAGATTTAATTTATCAGCACATGAAGAAGATGAGATAAACGATCTCGAGAAGTTAAACCGAGCCATTTAAATGATTCCACATATACCTAATAACATTTTCACTATAAATTTACATATACTTACATGTATGATAATGATTTTCATAGGCTAAATTCCCCTCTTTATTTTTCACTCACGATTTTAATCACTTTTTTCATGATTTTAGTTTCTCAATTCTACAAAATCTACAATTTTAATCAATTTCTCAATTGTACATTCAATTTTTTTAATCCAATTGAACTTTTAACATATTCAATTGCAATATATAAGAAATATTAATTTAAAATATTAAAATATAATAAATAAATAAATAAAAAAATTATTAATTGAATCAAAATTGTAGATTTTCATAAATTATGCTGACTGAATCACAAAAAGTTAAAAGAACAAAATCGCGGATTAAGAACTGAAAAAATGACTAAAATTATATTTTAACGATGTTTATTATGGTTTAATAAAAAGTTATCATAATATAATTTTTTAAATAATGATTATCAAAATTAATAAACCTAATTTACTTATAATGATGATTAAGTAGAGGAGGGTGCAAAAGTACATTCCAATAAAATACATAGTTGAGACTAACATAGACAACCATTTAATGTTAGTACTTTAACTCTGTTTTTTCCCTAGACAAAACAGAGGAATAGAATAGGGATTACTAGAAAGGTAAAAGGTTGAAAGTGTTGCATGTGAATGAAACTTCTCTATCTATAACTTCAAATAACTTTAGCTCTATTTCATCATTATTAGGCCAAAGGGGACAAATGAAGAACATGAAGTGGAATTATGAAAGCTCAGACAGTGAAAGGTCTAAGAATTGGATCCGTGCAAGTAAATTATTTAATAAAAAATTATCAATACAAATTAATTTATAACTAAACTATAAAGTAATATAATTACGTGATCAATTGATGTAATAACATATAAAACATGCCAAAGGGTTACCAACCAAGAAAAAATGGTAGAGCTGCTGGTTTAAGGATAGATACTTATACCTTATTTATAATTATCACTTATAAATTTTATTTTTATTTTAAATATCTATATTGAAAATTATATATAAAAATCACATATGGATCATATCATATAAATCACACATAGACTATATTACATTGCATATATATAATATATAAGTCACATGGACCTATCGTCCTTCAAAAAACCTATTAAGTATGTTTTTATCAGAAACTGATATTCTTTTCATTTATCATACTTTTAAATATTTAATATTGAATATAAATAACGATGTAATATCTATGAACTTTTTATCACTTATCATCATATGATATTTTAGTCTATTTGACTTAAATCACTTGTGGTAAAGTTAGAGTATCTCTATTAAAATATAAGTTTTAAATACTTAATATACAATCATATAGCAACTCATAAGTTATCTTAATCCTAAATCTATCACATTAATTTCATTCACATTTTATCATTTTTATCAATACATATAAAATAAAAATATCAAACTACCATTCTATCAATATTTGAGAATCTTTACAACACAAAAAAATAAAATTAATTACCAAACTATTAAATTCTAATATTTTTACAAATTTGCACACTACAAATCGAGACTATATCTTTTTCATATTTAATTTTTCTAGCTTAAGAAAATATTGAAAAGTTAAAACTAGTTTTCTGATATGAAAATTAACTTCATGACAATTTTAAAATTATAATTCAAAAATTTAAAAATTTATAACAAGTTATCCAAAAATAAATAAAATTTAGTATATATTAAAATAAGTTAAAAAAATCACTTTTTTCAACTCAATTCTTAAATTCCAGTGACCAAAACTTAAAAAAGTAAATAAATAATCAGAGATATTTAAAGCAAGTAGAAACTATTACATATATTTGAGTTAAACTTTTTGCCACTTAAAATTGATTTTGGAACAAAATTTGTTAGATTAAAATAAAAAAAATATTTATTGATATAAAGTTACGAAGAAAGTGTCTTGAAATTTTTTTTATGATCACTCCTTACTGGGTAAATAGTAAATAACTCAATATCTATATCTTTTGAACAGTTAATAACTAACCATCTTAATTTTTTTCTAATAATATTACACAAGGGTTTTATAAATTTTATTTAAAGTTAAATAACTCTATTTGACAAAATTTACTACTGAAGTAGATGAGTTGACATTGCTTATATCAGTAAAAGGTTTTATTTGAAAATATTGTCAAAAAATATGTTTCAAATAATAAAAATAAATAGAAAAAACTAATTATAAAACTAAGTTAGACACTTACCTTAACAACTTTAATATTAGATTTATTTCTTATGTAAATACGGAAATTTTTTTATATTATAAATTTTAATAAAATTAATTTACTAAATAACCATTAAATTATTCATAAATTACATATGGTCCATGAGAAGGTACGGAATGTTATGCAAGCATTGAGTAAAGTTTTGGATTTGACAAAATTGACTCCTTCAAAATAATTTCAACTCACCACAGTTGCTATGTGAACCCAATCATGTGGACCCCAATTATCTTAATAGTATCTTTAATCTGTCAATTTGGATTATTATTTTTAATTTCTCACTCCACTTTCTCATATATTCCATTTTATCAGTTAAATACACGGACGGAACCAGACAGATATTTTGTTATTTTTAAATTAAAATTAAATAAAAATTAATTTTTTTATTATATTATTTAATTATATAATAATATAATATCATTATAATTTAAATAATTAATATTTATAAGCTAAGTTTTAAGTATTATCTATAATAGAATAATTTAACATATAAACAATTTAATTATTTTAATTTATCATATTAAAAATATTATTAAGTGTGATCTTAATATTGTTAGATATCCAAGTGTAAGTCTAAGTCCTATTGAGGAGGAATGAGAAAGTTGAGCAACATATAAGAAACAAAACTCACAAACTTAATGTTTTAAGGTTTTGGGTTGAAGGTGATGTCATTTCCTTATGTAAGTTTGGCTCAATTCTCATTATTGTGAGATATCCCCTGCTCCCTCGAATTACCCAACAAATATATTGAAAAAATATTATAAAAAATTATTTTTGTAATTTTTTTCTAAATTTATCCATTTTCATGCAGTTTCAAAAAATTGCCCCACCTAAAAACGTACTGTGACCATATATTACCATCGACTTTAGCCAAGTAACATTGGACATTAATCATAGTTTGTACATTATCCATCGATATAAAAATTATTTAAGAAAAGTAATATATATAATAGTTATTTATGAAAAAAAAAGTGAACAAGTTGAATTCAAGTTGAACCTTTGAACTCAATGGAATCTTAATTTCTCCATTTTAAAATGGATATAGATAAAAAGTAAATAAACAATCAATTTCAAACTTATTATTTAATAGTTAGTAATGTCACTTATCTCAGTCTCATGATTCATTTATCTTTAAACAATTAATTTAATACGAAGAGGAATAAATATATGTACTTTTAAAGCAAGAAAATAGGTGCCTTCTTTATTCCAGCTTTATGCTAATCCTTTTGTTTACTCGCACCTCTTTTTTTCCAACATGCATCTTAAATTATTATTTTTTTCATAAGCTAGTTTTGATTAGTAAAATATTGTATCAACTAACGAAAAAAAAATCATAAGATTCGTTCTATTATCTTCACGATGTAAGCAAAAATCATTTATCATTTATGTTCAACAATTAAACTATTTGAAAAAAAAAAAGAACAAGATAACTATACTTTTTAACGTATTCTAAAAGTTTGGATAAGAATTTTGACTAATATTCTTAAAGTTTCTGAAATAGAAGTACAATTGTTTCCTTTCCATTCGTTGTGGATATCTTCTTGAAAGTTGGCAAATGGCAAAAAGAAAAGTTTGTTTTTTATTTTTTATTTTTATTTTTGACATGTTAGCGTTTAATGTTTACAAATAATTTTATATAGGATCTAGTTTAGTCCTAAATTTATTGTTCACAAAGGATTTTATATAAATAACATGAGTACTCATATAAGATTTAAGCCACTTAATTAAAAGTAGAGAAAGATAAATGATAAATCACTCATATATTTGAGTTTTTTTCACTGATAAAACTAACATATTAATAAATAATAAATAACATTTATTAATAAAAAAATCAATCAATTTAAAGTATGCTTTTCCTTTAAGCTTCATATAGACTTTTAAAATATTTTAAACTATTTTTCAGTAACTTTATCCCGATAAATGATTTTGATCAAATGGATTATTAAAAAATATATAATTTTCACATATTTTCCAAATTTAAAATGAACTTTATCTTTCAATTTAGTCTGTAACATTTTTAAATATTTGCTTCAATGATTATATATCAATTTAACCCCTCATTAAAAAAAAAAAAAATAGAGTGCGCAAAAAAATAGCTAAGATCAGGTTCCTAAGTTAAAATATCATAAAAGAAGCTAGATTACATTAGATGAGTGTTGGGAAGGGGAAACTGGGATTTTCTTGTTTAATTAATACAACTTTATAATGTTGTGTTACAACATAATGAAAAACACAATATCTGCAAAACTGTGTACAGTTTCTAATCTCTGTATGTTCCTACCTCACTTCATTTATTGGTATATTTATTTGGACCCCAATTATTCAGTTTCCTCAAACCATCAAATGATGGAAAAGAGTCCTGCCAAAATTAATCTACACAAGCTAAATATAGATAAGCTTTCACTATTCAAACTATATATTACTTGATTCAAATCAAGGATTGGATGGAATAGTTGCATTTGAAAGAGTTCACCCCACTGATATGTGCAAAGATATCTGAGGAATCAACCATATCATCATCTTCTTTCACAATTATCTGCAAGTACAGAATGGAAGGAGTAAGGCATCAAGGAATTATGCCATCAATAATTGAAAAGCCAAAAGTGATAGGAATTTCTTGTAGTCTTCATACTGTTTGGAAAAAGTCCTCTATGAACACTTGCAGGAAAGAAAATTGAAAACAAAGTTCTGCATAAACTAAAATTAAGTTATGAATAAGTTAATTGGTAAAAGTTATTTTTTTTATTAACTTTTGTAAATACATACTTTTTAACTAATGCATAGTTAATTTAAGTTTATGAAAAAATTGATTCTTTTTCCTTATGGACATACCCTTAGGCTAGTTGTACAACAGAATCCAATTAAATGTGCAATGGGAATCTTACCTCTTCATCATCTTCTTCATGGTTGCTACTTCCTTGTCTATGGCCCTCTCCAAAGTCATCATTCTTTGCAAACCTTCCTCTGACCCGGGGCCTGCTATCTGCCAAAGTTTTGCGGCAAGCATACTGCATTTTTGAAAACAATAAATTTGCATCCTTAGTTGAATTTTGAAAATCTGCACAAGACTTGGTTTTTGACTTGATGCAATAATTGGAATTCATGTGAGATGATATAAGATTTCAAAGTTGTTTGTTAATGTTGGTATTGAGATATAGTACCTTGATTTTCTTGCTGAAGTTTCTTTCATTTCTCTTCTTCATGTATCTGTGAATCTTTTCCTTCCTCTGCTCAACAGAAAGTTTTCCAACCTTCAAGGTAGATTCCTCCAAGTGTGAAATTTCTGGTGCCAAAGTGGCAGAGCCCCCAGCTCCAGATACCAGTTTCTGACTCTCAGTACCAAGTGCCTGAGAGGAATTATAATCAAAGATCAATTTTTTTTTCTTGTTTAACACAAAAAAGATGTTGGCCCACTCACTATTAGAAGCTGCACATTAACTTTAAGGAGACTGTAGCAAGAGATATAACACAGTCACCCTTGAAGTGGCTCTTTCTATGCAATGATGATGCTATTTTTCTTTTGGCTGAAAGTGTTAGGTTATTCCTTCTTGCTAGGCCTAATTTATAGTGTTTTTTTAATCCATGTGACTTTATAAGGGGACTCATATGTTACACACTATTTGATGGTCATGGAGCACCTATGAGTTTACAGTTCAGAGATTTGTGGACCATGAGCTTTCCCTAAAAGTCCATCTCTGACAAGGCCTTTTCTAGTTTGGAAAAAAAATTCACTGCTGCAAGGTATAGTAACCTTTGCAGCATTAACAAATTTGTTTGACCATTGTACTTCCTTTTCCTATTCTCTGAACACATTGAACATTGGAACTGAAATTTTTCATTTAGTTTATTGACCTTTGACAGGAAGAATTAATAAGAACTATTGATAATGTAAAAAATTTATACTAGCCTTACATGCCTATTAAAGTCTAATTAGCTTACAAGTTGGAAATACCTGAAGGTCTGGGGGGTTGAACACCCTCTGAATTGAATCTGTACAATATATTCCACCGTTTTCTCCCTGGTAGTCCAGTTCTTGTGTCTGCAGTTCAGAGCCCAGTAGAATGTTCCCACCAAACAATCCAGAACTGTCGGCAGATAAGGCAGTGGTAAGGGAACCAGGAGGAGGCATGTAGGCTGCTATGCCAGGACTGAGATAAGAGCAAGAGGGAGATGGAGGGTTGAGAGGCACATAAGAAGGGATGGAAGAGATGCAATCATCATCAAAAACTGATGCTAATGGAGCCCCAATAAGGGGTGCAACCACAGGATCAGTAGGGTACTGAGAGAGGGCCTTCAAAACTGAGCCTGCTGCTGATAGCTGCAGCTGTGGCTGAGCTGAAGAGAAATCAAACTGATCCTGCTGAGTTGTGATTGGGAGAAGGGGTGGAACAGCAAAAGATGGAGATGATGAGAAGTCTATGGAGGCTGATATGTCATTGTCAATTTCATCTTGAGAGTCAAAGAAGATGGACAGGCTATTGCTGTTTGTTGTGTTGTTGTTGTTGTTGATGTTGTTGTTGTTGTTGGTAGTGGTGCTGGCTGTGGTAGTACTAGATGAGGTGGTGACTATGTTGCTATTGCTATTGATATTGATCTTGTTGTTGTCTACTACATCTAAAGGTGGAGATATGGTTGTTGTGGCATATGAGGACTTCTCTTCATGGCAACAATTTGAGCTGGAGGTAACCTCAGAATTTTGCAGTGTGTCTGGGAAAAAATCAGGGTCACAAAGTTCGAAAATTCGAGCACTGATTGGG
>Ga0099825_1010178_pt1 | contig 10395 bp, 10 predicted proteins | sample SiratroredBW_FD_76838 | JGI IMG/M metagenome (GOLD analysis project Ga0099825, IMG submission 76838) | Root nodule microbial communities of legume samples collected from California, USA - Siratro red BW | ecosystem: Host-associated > Plants > Roots > Nodule | place: USA: California | collected... | reverse complement strand
TTCGAGTTGAGATCAAGGTGTTCTCAGTCTTGTCACCAATTACTTTTAATTGTCTTTTTGAATTGAGGCCGAGGAGTTCTCGATCTTGTTACCAATCACTTTTGATTGGGTTTTTAAGTTGAGACCGAGGAGTTCTCGGTCTTGTTACCAATCGCTTTTGATTGGGTTTTTTAGTGTTGAGGCCGAGTAGTTATTGCCCTTAATACCAATCATTTTTTATTGGGTTTTCGAGTTGAGACCGAGGTGTTCTCGTTCTTGCTACCAATCGGTTTTGATTGGGTTTTGGAGTTGAGGCCGAGGAGTTCTCGGTCTTGTTACCAATCGCTTTTGATTGGCTTTTTGAGTGTTGAGGCCGAGTAGTTCTTGGTCTTGTTACCAATCTTTTTTTATTGGTTTTCGTGTTGAGACCGAGGTGTTCTCGGTCTTGCTACCAATCGTTTTTTATTGGGTTTTGAAGTTGAGGCCGAGGAGTTCTCGACCCTATTACCAATCGCTCTTGATTGGGTTTTCGAGTTGAGGCCAAGGAGTTCTCGGCCTTGCTACCAATCGCTTTTGATTGGGTTTTCAGCTTTCGAGTTGAGGCCGAGGAGTTCTCGACCTTGCTACCAATCACTTTTGATTGGGTTTTGGAGTTGAGGCCGAGGAGTTCTCATGCTTGCTACCAATCGCTTTTGATTGGGTTTTCGAGTTGAGGCCGAGGAGTTCTCGACCCTGTGACTGATCGCTCTTGATTGGGTTTTTGAGTTGAGGCCAAGGAGTTATCGGCCTTGCTACCAATCGCTTTTGATTGGGCTTTCGAGTTGAGGCCGAGGAGTTCTCGTCCTTGCTACCAATCGCTCTTGATTGGGTTTTGGAGTTGAGGTCGAGGAGTTCTCATGCTTGCTACCAATCACTTTTGATTGGGTTTTCGAGTTGAGGCCGAGGAGTTCTCAGCCCTGTTACCAATCGCTCTTGATTGGGTTTTTGAGGCCGAGGAGTTCTCAACCTTGCTACCAATCGCTTTTGATTGGGTTTTTGAGTTGAAGTCGAGAAGTTCTCGTCTTTGCTACCAATCGCTCTTGATTGGGTTTTCGAGTTGAGGTTGATGAGTTCTCGGCTCTGCTACCAATCAGTTCTGATTGGGTTTTCGAGTTTTGCTTATTCATGCTTTATTAGGTACGTCTGTAGTTTGCAAAACAACTGAATGATTTCATTAAAGTATAGCCTCGTTAAAACCTTCTTAGCCAAAACCCTCGTTAGGGAATAAGACTGAGGTAGGAAAGAGTACTCTATTACATTAGATTGAAAAAGCATAAACTAACTAAAATAGAACTTAAGATGCGATGCGTTCCAAGTCCTTGGTATTGCCTTCTGAGATAAGTGCTCCAAGTGGTATGCCCCATTGCCTGCTACCTGTCGGACTCTGAATGGTCCCTCCCAATTAGCAGAGAACTTGCCTTCTCCTTGTCTTGCTTCACTTCTCATCCTCCATACTAAGTTTTCAGCATGGAAACTTCTCGGTTTGACCTTGGAGTTATATTTCCTCTCAGCCCTTCTCTTGCTTGCCTCTTCCCTCACTCGTGCCTTGTCTCTTAGTTTGCAAACTAGGTCCAAGCTACCCATAAGACATTTGCTGTTAAGCTTCAAGTCGAACATCTCTCTGCGCAGACTGGGCTCTCCAAGTTCTACTGGCAATATAGCGTCTGAACCATAAGTGAGGCTAAAGGGGGGTCTCCTTGGTTGAAGATTGTGGTGCGCATCTGTATGCCCAAAACGCTTCTAGCAACTCCTCGGTCCATCTTCGTTTGGCCGTTCCCAGTCTTTTCTTTAGTTCATTCAGGATGACTTTGTTTGCAGCTTCAACTAGTCCGTTGGTTTGTGGGAGTTCCACGAAGCTGGTGATGGAGCGAATTCCCAATCCCTTGTAGAAGTCCTGGAGTCCTTGATCCATGAATTTTCTTCCATTGTCCGAAATTATTGTGTTCAGCAACCCGAACCTGCATACTATGTTCTTCCACACGAAGAACTGGACCTTGTTAGCAGTGATAGAGGCCAAGGGTTCGACCTCTATCCACTTAGTAAAATAATCAATAGCAACCAGGAGAAACTTACAATGTCCCTTCCTGGGCTGAATGGTCCAATGATATCAATTCCCCATTGAGCAAAGGGTCATGGCGAGTTCATATGATGCAGAACTTCAGGTTTAGTCCTTAGTATATTGCCAAATTCTTGGCATTTTTGACACTTCTTCACATATTCCGCAGCATCATTCTCCATTGTTGGCCAGTAGTATCCGACCCTTAGTGCTCTGGTTGCCATGCTGCATCCTCCAGAGTGAAAATCGCAAATGCCTTCATGTAATTCGGCCATGACGTACTCAGCCTGGCTTTTATTGATGCATTTCAACAGTGGCCTCGAGTAGCTCCTTCGGTATAGCTCTTCCCCTATCAGGGTATATCTTGCGCACTTTCGTTTCATGGTGGTCTCTTCAGTTTCTTCGCATGTACCCTCTTTTAGGAACTTAATGATAGGGATCATCCAACACTCTTTGTCTTCTTCAATATTCATGACTTCATCCCCGATATTTATGCTTGGTGCAGGGACTGTCATCTGTATGACCGAGTGGTAGTGGTTCTTATTCTTGGTGCTTGCAAGCTTAGCCAATTTGTCGGCCCTTGTGTTTTGTTCCTTTTTTAGGTGTTCTACCTTTGCTTCTTTAAAAGTTGAGAGGAGATTCAGTACTTTCAGATAGTATTGCATCATCATGTGGTCCTTGACTTGGAACTATCCGGTCAGATGGTCGACTGTTAACTTTGAATCGCTCCTAGACTAGATATCTTCTGCTTCCATTTCTTTAGCTAAATTTAGTCCTGCAATTATAGCCTCATATTCAGCTTAACTATTAGTGGTTTCGAAGTCAAACCTTAGTGATTGCTCGATGGTGAGTCCTGCTGATCCTTCCAAGATGATTTCGACCCCACTTCCCTTGGTGTTTGAGGATCCGTCGACATAGATGATCCATTGGGTGTTAGGACTTGCAGGTTCTGGACTTAGTTCCATAAAAAAGTAGGCTAAACATTGAGACCGTATAGCCCCGCGTGGCTCGTAGGTGATTCCGAGTTCTGACAGTTCAACTGACCATCCTATCATTCTCCCTGTGAGGTCAGGCTTTGTTAGCATCTTCTTGATAGGGTAGTCAGTTTTAACAACCACCGGGTGATTATGGAAGTAAGCCTTCATTCTTCTTACTGTGTGAACCAATGCTAGGGCCAACTTCTCAATTGTTTGGTACCTTCTTTCAGCGTCTTAAACTGTTCGGCTTACGAAGTACACGGGCTTCTGTTCTTTGTCGGTTTCATGGAGGAGTACTGAGCTGATGGCCTCTTCAGAGATTGACAAGTACACCATGATAGCTTGGCCGTGTATTGGCTTTTGTATCACTAGGGTCATTGCCATGAATTGCTTGAGTTGTACAAAGAGTTCTTCACACTCTTCGGTCCATTCAAACTTGCTCCTTTTCTTGAGTAACCAGATGATAGGTCCGGTCTTCTCGGCCAGTCTTGGAATGAACCAGGCCATGACCGTCAACTTTCCAACCAGCCTCTGAATTTCCTTGATGTTCTTCGGACTCCTCATCTCTACTATAGCTTGACACTTGTCCGGGTTCGCCTCTATTCCCCTGTGTGTAAGCATGAATCCCAAGAACTTTCCGCCCTCCATGCTGAACACATATTTTTCAGGATTCAGTCTTATGTTATACCTTCGTAATGCCCCAAGAACTTCGACCAAATCGTCTCGTTGTTGTTCACAAGAATCAGACTTGACGATGATGTCGTCCACATACACCTCAGTCTCTTCTGTGCAGGGTATGATTGTTGTTCTGCACTATGTGTCAGAGGGAAGACGTGTGATTTCTTCTTTCTTAGGTGATGGGAGCGTCATTTATTGGAATTTGTTTCTTTGTCAGATGTAAGATACTCGTTCCCAATGCAAGGGGAGTAGGGATGTTGGTTTATTGGCATTGGCTTGGTACTTGTCAGCTTAGGTACTTGTCGGCCTGGGTTCTTGTAGGTCTTGGCATTTGTTAGTTTGGTTACTTGTCGGCCTGGGCACTTGTCAGCCTGGTTACTTGTCAGCCTGGGTACTTGTTGGCCTGGGTTCTTGTGGGTCTGGGCAATTGCTGGCTTGGGTACTTGTCGGTCATACTCCTTGCTCGCCATATAGTACACAAGCCTTCCAAGCTTGAGTAGTTGTTGAATCACAAAAAGCTTGATATGTGGTGTTGTCAGCCCTACTGTTTGGTGGTCATGTTGGTTTGGGTACTTGTCGGCCATACTCCTTGATAGCCGTATAATACATTATTATCGTTATTAATAATATTATTATTAATGTTATTATTATTTTTACTTATAATAATTAAAAATACGATTATTACAATTGTTAGAAGATTATTAAAAATTCAGGAAATTTACAATGAAAAATTTGAAATTTATAGTTTGTTTCATTAGATTTGTGTTTTGATTTCATTATTCAAAGTTACTAGGCTGGCTTCTTCCCTGCCATTTTCCAATTTCATCCCATTGGAGAAGTTACAACTTTGGTGTTCTCGAGGTGCACTGGTTTGTATGGTTGAGGTTGTTCATGTTGCAACTGTGATAGTCTGTTCTGGCATTGGTTCGTGTGGTTGAGGTTGTTCATGTTGCAACTGTGATAGTCTATTAGGACTATCTATTGGTGGTAGTGGTTTTCCAACTGACAATAAAAACTTGTATTCATAAAAAAAAACTCAAATAATTACATATATCAATATGAATAACCACAACTTTAACAGTGCCGCAGTTAAGTACATGGAAAATTAAAGATTTTATATGTCCTTTGCTACGTCCTTTTGCTAATGCCTTTAAAAGATATTCACAATTATTATTTGCATGTCAAATTCCTATCATGTCTAACAAAACATTTTCTTGTTTGATTAATATAGTAAATATTATGTACGAATAAAGTTGGAACGCTAATTTTCCTTCGGTCATTTCAAAGACTAAAATATCTCTTTTTGTCTTTCAGTAGTCTTGCGTTCAAACTCCACTTTTCAAATATTTTTAATTTTTTTATTATTTTATTATGAATAGTGTTATGCCAAAAATTTTCTAAAATTAAAAATTTCATATATTTTGTATCATTAAACTTTTAATCTTTTCGAATTTTGTCACAAATTTTTAATTTCACAAATTTTACAGTAGGAAATTTAAAATTACATATTTTATATTTTCATCAATTTGTCGTTAAATTACTGACAACCAAGATTTAACGGTGACGTGGGTAATATGAGCTGGGTTCGAACACTAAATAAAATATTTATGATATTTTAAATTACGTAAAAATGTAAGATATTTTAAAACACGTATGTTATTATTTTATGTTTAAAATTGTACAAATATATTGTTATTGAATTTTTAATTTCGTGAATTTTATCACTAGTAGTTCAACTTTGAGAATTTTACAATTGAACTTTTAAATTCTAATATGATTTCATCTTAATCTATTGAGAGAGTAATAGAGTTCATTTATATAATATTTATGAACCATTTTTTGTGATATAATTAGTTTTTTTAAGCTTTAAATTTATTTAATTAATAATTTTATGTAGTTTTTGTTAATAATTGATTATAAGAGTTAAAGATTGAATTTAATCATTGTCGCAACTAGGAACACGACGGAGACGACGAAGGAAAACAAATTATTATTTTCAAAATATAAGAGTCGTCATCATAATTTATTATGGAAAATTATGAGAAAACTAACGAAAAGAAATGGTCTACAAAACTGGATTAGAGTTCGGTTACATATAGGGAAGGTATTAGCACCCTACAATGTCCGTCCTAAGACGGTACCTTTAATTGAATGAGTAAAATGAATGTGGTTTTTCGAAATATTTATTTTTTCATAGCATGTTTACTAGGATATATTATGAAGATAAAGCAAAGGAAAAATAGGGTTTGTAAACATCACACACCATGCCAAACATTTAAAAAAACATACTTGAAAATTGGTCCTTCAAAAGAGATGATTCTGAATATCTTTTCCTCTTTAAGCTATTTCTTTTTCTTTTACTGCGAGTATCTTCCCCCCCTTTTCATCTGTGAGTCTCAAATCCCTTTATAGAAAGAGCGGTTCCCCATAAGGCTAAGGTGAATGAGTAGTGGTAAATGTGGTGCCGTGTGGGTGAGAATGCGGGTACTTGGGTTTAGAGGAAGATGGGAAAAGGAACCGTGCCTTCCCACGTCAGAAAGTGGGTAGTTATTTTAGTGGGTGGCTTTTGTGACTGAATCAAGTTATGAGTTGAGAATTTTTTGTTAATATGGGAGCTTATGTGAGGGAAAATAGGGACAGTGAAGAGGAGCCGTTTTCAAATGGTTTTTTTCTTGTTATTATTATTTTTATATTATTTTATTATTAAAATAAGACAGTTCAGAAGATTGACTCAGTCTTTTTATTATTATTATTTTTATTTTCTAAAATTTAATGGAGAAATTTAACTTTTTTTTATGAAAAACCTAAGCTAATAAAGTATATATTTTTTTATTTATTATTTTTCTCTTCATTTTTTATTTTGATTATTAAATTAGTTGTAGACACATTTTTTATTTTTTTAATTTTAATTTATTTACCTGGACAAAATCGGGTGTTGACAACTGCCCCTCTTTACTTAAGTCTTATGGGATAATATGAAAATTTGATGAAATTTCATATTATCAAAGTAAAGATTAAGTAAAGATAGAGACACTGATTTCGTTTGAGTATCCGTAAAGAAAGATGAGATTTGGTGGAAGTGAAGTTGAGACCTTGGCCATGCCGAGAGGGTCTCGCACCATCATGTGCTGAAATAATAAGAGTGAGGTCGAGACCTTGGCCATGCCGAGAGGATCACACACTGTCATGTGCTGAGACAATAATATTGAGGTCGAGACCTTGGCCATGCCGAGAGGGTCACACACCGTCATAGGCTGAAACAATAAGAGTGAGGTCAAGACCTTGGCCATGCCGACAGGGTCACACATTGTCACAAGCTGAAACAATAAGAGTGAGGTGGGGACCTTGGCAGTGCCGAGAGGGTCACACACCATCACAAGTTGAAACTATAAGAGTGAGGTTGAGACCTTGACCATGCCGAAAGGGTCACACACAGTCACAAGCTAAAATAATAAGAACGAGGTGGGGACCTTGGCCATGCCGAGAGGGTCACACAATATCAAAAGCTAAAATAATAAGAGTGAGGTGGAGACCTTGGCCATGCCGAGAGGGTCACACACCATCACGATTGAAAAAGATTGAGGTTAGACCTTGGACTGAGCCGAGAGGGTCATGTACCGTCACATGACTTGAAAAATAATGAGGTCGGACCTTGGATGAGCTGAGAGGGTCACGTACCATCATATGATTTGAAAAATAATGGGGTCGGACCTTATACTGAGCCAAGAGGGTTGCACCATCACATGATTTGAAAAATAATGAGGTCGAACCTTGGACTGAGCCGAGAAGGTCAGGCACCATCATATGATTTGAAAAATAATGAGGTCGGATCTTGGACAGAGCCGAGAGGGTCACGCACCATCATATGATTTGAAAAGAATGAGGTCGGACCTTGGACTAAGCCGAGAGGGTCATGCACCATCACAATTTGAAGAGGTTTAAAGGAAACTTAATGACATAGTCTCAAGTGTGCTATTATTCGCATGCCCCTCTAATAGGGAGATTTTATGAAAGGTATACATGTAGAATAGGACTTACCCAGTGTTGGTGTATTGGGTAGTCTAGGTGAAGTATGACATGAAGAAAGACTGGAGCAGCATCATATAGAGAAAGTTGTATCCCTAAAAGGGAAGGAAGTGTATAAAATAAATGAAAATTGCACCAATTTTGAGGTACAAAGGGTGAAAATAGGTATGTGCGAAAGGTGATTTGTTTGGATAGTGTGGTGAACAAAAAGAATTTCCGTAGTATAGGATTTTCTCAATTGGCTTGTTGGGTGATAAAAGAATGTTATCTTCTATCAGAAGCATCCCAAACACTTTTCCTTTTTTTTCCTTTTTTTTTCAATTGCATTGCTAGTCACGTCTTCTTGTCTCATGGTTAAGCTTTGAAAATCAAAACAATCATTCATCGATCAACATGGACTTTATTAGGCTTGTAACGTGGTTAGGGGTTGAAAGGTTGTCAAGAAAAAGGATGCGAAGGCTCAAAAATTATTTATGGGTTTTTGTTTATGATTATTTTTGGAACAAGGATCATCAACCACGTGTTGTACTTAGATCAATCAAGGTTTTCCTTTATAATTTTTCTTTTTTTTTCCTTTTGTTTTTCCTTTCCTTCCATTTTTTCCTTTATAATTTTTCTTTTTTTTTCCTTTTGTTTTTCCTTTCCTTCCATTTTTTTTCCTCACTTTGTAATTTTCTTGCAATCATTCCATTCCTTGATTCATTTCTTTTATTTGATTCTTAGGAGCTTTTGGTACACACCTTGAGCTGATTTTCAAGGTATTGACAATCCTTGTTTAGGGTGATTTTGAAAAATATTGTTTTTGGCTCAAAGAGGGTGCAAGGGATATATATATTTTTATTATTTTTTGGATAAAGAAACATGGCCATATATCATTCCAAACCATGATTGTGTTATTTTCAAAAGATTAACCCTGAAACAAAATTCAATGACGTCCAACATATGTCAATTTTTTATTTCTCATTTCTTTTCGTCCTCTCTTTTGCTTTGACCACCCTTACGGGTTTTCAGTTTAACGGACCATTTATTATTTTTGCCCTTGATAGGTTCGAGATCAACCAAACAACCAACCGAGAGAAAATAAACATTTTTTTGCCCTGGTGTGATGTTATGTCAATCAGCAACCAAGAAGAGTCCAGGGTGACTATGCTTTACAGTAGGGGCCCAAACATTTTTGAAGTATTGCTATTCCTAATATGGCCAGAGCTATAGACATGAAGCTAGCATATTTGACTCTCATCAGTAGTGATCAATTTATGGGATTGGATCATGAGGACCCTATACTCATCTATCCACATTCTATGAGATGACTGCTACCATGGGATTTGAAGAACGAGACAAGGAGGCCGTTTATTTGAAATTATTTCTCTTTTCACTAGCAAGCAAAGCAAAGGATTGGTTGAATCACTAGTAGAAAACTAGGCTTTAACGTCCCCTTATTAAGACGGTTAAATCAGCAAACGACGTTGTCAAAAATGCGTTGGCATTTTTGTAAATAAATGAACATAACCACATCGATTCAAGCAAACAACTGTCATTGATGTATTTATAAAAAAGAAAAAAACCAAATTTTGAAATTTTTAAAGAGGCACTTGATTCCCACGTCGGTTAGGAGCCACAACCGACGTGGGATTTTTGCTCACTACGTTGGTTGTGTACTAGAAATTGATGTAGTAGACCCAGTGAAAAAATTGGGGGAAATTGACTGAAATTAGGGCACCATCCATGTCAGTTCTGGGCTCCTAACCGACATGGCTGGTGCATCATATTTTTTATTTACTTTTAGTGCATGCACCACGTCGATTAGGAGCGCAGAACTCACGTGGTGCGTCTATTTTATTTCCAACGCGCGTTTTTCTTCACTTTTTTTCTTCTCTGCTGCGCGCGCATTCTCCCTAGCACTATTCCGGCATCTTCTCCTTCACTTTTCGACCTCCATTTGCACCTCATTCTACTCCATTTTACTTCCTCTTGTTCACGACATTGAGAGCTTTGATTTGAACGGTTCTATTTTCGATTTCAAGTTCGTTCGAGCTTCGTTTCCTTTGAAGTTGTGCACGCATTCTTTCTCTTCCATTTTCTTTTGCTTTTACTGATATTGTTATTGTATTGAGAATTTGTTTGTGCTTTGTGGTTTTGGTAGGATTCATTTGGCCGATTTGGGTTCGTTTGTGTTGTTGGTTTTGGCGTCACCACTGCGGGTTCGGTTTTGCCCTACAAGAGGTGTGTTTTTATCTTCTTTGAAATGGAAGAACAATATGTGTTGAATGTTTATCTATATCATTAGAATGCTTGTTCGAATTAGAATGTTTTGGGAGAATGTTTGATGTATGTTTTTGGGGAATGTTTAACAATATGTTGAATGTTTGATCTATGTTTGATCCTATGATTGAAATGCTTGTATGATTAGAATGCTTAAATGGCCTTTGTGTATAATTTAATATAGGATAAATGCGTTTGGGTACTAAGTCCAGGGATGTTCGATCGCCGACAATTTTTATTTAATCTTACTCATTTAGTTTTGTATCTGAAAACCTTTCACTACTCGTAGTGATGGATCGAAGTTGGATAAATGCAAGTCGAATAAGTGATGTGTATGAGAAAGGTGTTGAAGATTTTTTGGAATTTGCTAAACGTAGT
>Ga0099825_1010177_pt1 | contig 10396 bp, 8 predicted proteins | sample SiratroredBW_FD_76838 | JGI IMG/M metagenome (GOLD analysis project Ga0099825, IMG submission 76838) | Root nodule microbial communities of legume samples collected from California, USA - Siratro red BW | ecosystem: Host-associated > Plants > Roots > Nodule | place: USA: California | collected... | reverse complement strand
AATTAAAAAAAAAAAATATTAAAAAAAAAAAAAAAAAAAAAAAAAATTATAAATTTAAAAAAAATTTTTAAAAAAAAAAAAAAAAAAAAAAAAACGCAGACAAACTCATCTAAAGTTTCATGTATACGTGGTTAATTGTTATTCAATAAGTTTTTTTTTTATCTTAATTATTTATGCATGAATTCTTTCTATAAGATTAAACTGATTGTGTAAAACTTATAAGTATTTTTGTATAAATTATTCTCAATATAAAATATTAAATTAAATTACAAAAACATAAATTATTAAATAATTATTATTTTCAGAAATTCTCTTAATCACATACATAATAACCGATGTGATAAAATCAAATAAATAACACGTCTTCTTCCTCCACACCAAGAAAACAATTATTGTTTCACATAACACCCCCTAAAATTAAGAAAAAGAAACGTTAACAATACGTTCTTTTATTGACTAAAATTTATTGAAAAATTATACTTTTATATGTAACTTATTACTTAACAAATAGTTTTTAGCTTTTAATAAATTATAACAAATAATAAAATCTCTATGATAAAAATGTATTAAAAGTGCATATAAATACACAAACAAAGCTCGTACCATTTCAGAATTTATTAGCCAGAACCGCCCTTTACATATAATTTCAATCAATATCTATATGATTCCCATTCAAATTTTATAGTTAACAAAATAATAATAATAACTTTTGATTACATATCGTGCAAAGATTATTAATTAATATTTTTTACTTTATAATTCTAAAACTATTATTTGATGCATTAATGAATAGACAGAAAACAAAAATAACATGTGCTACAAGTCGGGTGTTTATGGTTTATTATTATTAGCGGAAAGACTTGTTTTTTATTATATTATTTGAATAAATATGTCAAAATCAAATATTTATATTAATTTTGATTTTACATATTTATTTAAATATATATTATTTATATTTAATTTTTAATCTATAATTTAATTAAAAATATTACTACAAAAATAATATAAATTACAGATTTACATAATAAAACGTTATATTTTGAAGTAATAACTTGTAATTATTTGAAATGGATGAATAGTTTATTTAAACTATCTTTATTTTTTTAATGTAACACAATAATAATTGTAAGGTTCAAAATATTAAAATTTTAAAACATAAATAGAGATAAAATAGAAAATATACAATGTAGATATCCGTTATATATTTATATATTGTTATAAATTATTATTATTATTGAGCTTTGAAGGAGTATGACAACCAAATTATTCCTGAGTCCAGGCATGTAATTTCATGCTCCATTCTGTTTTGTTGGAGTGTCATTCTAATCAAATATTAGTTTTCTAAAGATAAAATATTCTCTATTTTTTATTAGTTCTAGACTTTATATATATTTTATTTAAAAATGCATGAAAACGGATGTGAAAGAGAATAGTTTATTTCTTAAAAAAGAAAAAAAAATATATAATAATATATTATAAAAAATATATAAAAAAAAGAGGATTTTGAATGCAATAGCAACAAGAATCTACGTTGGTCTGTGGTGATTTCTCTTGATATTCCATGATAAGAATATAAAGAAAACGGTAGTGAAGTTTAACACCACAGAATAATACAGAAAATGACAATAAGTCTTGGAAATTATCATGATTAATCCACCTTTTCTGCTGAGACGTTTGAAATTTCAGATACACTATTTCCACTTTCTGTGCCACTATTCCTTCATGCCAAATTTAGGGATATAAAGGGATTGCAAATGACAATCACTTTACCCCCATAAACTGCTAAATAAAGTGATTCATCTGGTTATGACAAAGTTACTAGTTTCTATGCAGTTTGTGCTTCAATCAATTAATAATTGTGAAACCACTTTTCATTCTTGTTTTTTTCCCTTTTCTTGCTGTGGTGGTCATTGTACTTTAAAACATGAGTCATGCTATTTGTTTTCTCTTTTATTTTATGTACATAAATGTGGATGTGTTTGGTTTGCATAGAATAGTAGTAATTGGTCTAAGAATCACGTAGATTGCATGAGTGAAACAGTGTTTTTCATACTCTGTCCATAACATGTGCAAACTAAGAAAACTACTTAAATTCCGCTTCAGGATCCCCTTTTTAAGCCAATGAGCTCTCCACATGTAACCCTTGTGCTCCATGGAATATCATACATTTTCATACATCATAATAAAATTATTAACTTTTATAATATTTATTTTATAATTTTAATTTTTCAAAAAAAAGTATTTCAATAATGCGTGTAACTTTTGTACCTCACGAGCTGCAATTCTCTAAGAAAATGTACTTATATCAAATTTGAGTAACAAATTAATTTTACAAAAAATCATGAGCGATAGAATAAGAAAAAAATCATGAGATAGAATTAATACTAATACATTATTATAAAATTTAAAAAATATATATTTAATTTTAAAATTATATTAAAAAATAGTTTTTAATTAAAAATTTAAAATATTTTAATTGATCTTAAATTTATATCGATATTAAAAATATTTTTTAATGATTTTAAATTTACATTGATACTATAAATATTATTGAATGAAAAATATTTTTGAAACTTTCTTCTAATAAATTAATAATATTTTTTAAAAGAAATTGAACTGTTGGAATCCTATCCTTAGTATTGAATCTTTCTAATTTTCTATCTCTTTACTTTTTAATTTTATATCTCTTTATACTATTTCATCACATTGACATCATTTCTTTATATGTCTTTTCATTTTCTGACTCTAGAGACTTATAGTGGTAGATTGAGAAATTAGAGTTTATGTTTGTTTTCTGTTCCTTTTGGGTGCATCATTATCAGGTAAAAATAATATTAGATTGATGAATTGATCTAAAAAAGATTATTTTTTATTATTAAATAATTTGTGTAGATTCAAGGTAGAATATAAGAAATTTAGAATTTATAAATTAAATTTAGAGACTTATCAAAGGACAATACTGAAAAATAATAGAAGACTTGAGACTTCAAGACAAGATAGATTAAGTTCATTGGTTTTGACAATCAGGTTTGATCTTTTTAACTTAGGTTTGTTTATATACTTATAAGTTATATTTAGTGTTATATATATATATATATATATATATATATATATTATTTTTTTCATTTTATATAAAGATAAACAAATATGTCAATTAGAATATATGAATCAGGTTATTCAAAACTTCAAAAAAATAAAAGAGTTAAACTTTTTGTTGAATCACGAAAAGAAACTATGAATAAATCTATAAAAATAAATAAATTAATTAATTAGAAAAAGTAGGTGATTCTTCTTTGTGAAGAAGATAACAATATAGATATAGGTGAAGATAACAATATAGATATAGATAAAGACAATAATAAAGAAGTAGTCAATAATAATTCAGATTCTCAAACTCATGATAATCCAAATGAAATTGCAAGACAAAATAATTCTACTATTAAAAATATATATGATCTAAGTCAATGGGAAGATATTGATATGAAATGATAGGATTTGAAAATGAAAAATGAACTTACGGTTATAATTATATAAAAAGAATAGTTTTATTTTTTTTCAAATACATATATAGCATGTAGAATAATTATAACAATTCTAATATCAGTTGTTTCAATTAAAAGAAATTTTTCAAAACTTAAACTAACAAGATCAACAATGTCTCAACAAAAATTAAATAAATTAACTTTATTGTTTATTGAAAAAGATATTTTAAATAAAATTAATTATGATAATTTAATATATAATTTTACATCACTAAAAACTCAAAAAAATAAATTTTAAATAAAAATATCATAATTTTATATTATTTTATTAATTTTAAAAAGACTTCATTCTTTAATTTACTTTAGGTGTCCTAAAAATTTGAGTCATCACTGAAAAAGCTAACGTGTAGATGAGTGAGTAACGAATTCGATATTCAATATTTTGGAATGCAATAATTTGTTTATATGTATACAAAAATTTTGAAAATGCCTATACAAAATATACTAATATTAAAAAATATTTTTTTACTTATGTATTAATTTATATATGAAAACAAAGTTAGTTCGGGAGTTAAAACCCTCCTCACATACCACTAAACTCTTCCTGGAGTCAAGTGGTAAAGAAATAGAAAGAGAGAAAAATATTTATTAAAATACTATCAGAAATATTTTTTTATAGAAAAAAAGCAATTGATATATAAGAACATATGTTTACTTCAATCCGTAAAATCTTTCATGTTAAATTATTTTTTTTCATATTAATTATAAGTAAAAGAGTCCCAAATGTTTATTTTAGTTATTACACTACTTTTTATATTTTGGTTTGGTTGATATTAATTTCGATTTTTGTAACCTTTTTTTTAATTCTTAAAAGAATATTTAATTTAAAAAAATAATTTCAAATTAATTAAAAACCAAAAAATATAATTAATATCTCCTTCTCTGGAAATCGTGTAAATTTCACTCACACTCTTTATAATTTTAAAATAAATATTTATGTTTTTAATAAAATGACACTCATACTTCTTTAGTTTTTAAACAAACATCCCTCTGATATATTTTTAATAAAATGATACTCACCTTCATTTCTTTTTTCAATTCTTTAGTTTTTAAATAAACATTTTTTTCATATATTTTTAATAAAACGACACACTCATCTTCGTTATGTTTTTCAAAAGTAACAAGCAACTCTGTTACTTTATATAAAAATGACATAGTTTTGATAAACATACTCTTAATCATTAAAGTAATACTTATATCTTTATAATAAATGATATTCATTCTCTTTACTTTAAGTACAGTAACACTCTTTTTTACTTTATATAAAAAAATAATATATTGTCCAAAATTTGTAAAAAATATATTTGAAAATTAAAATGTTAAATATAAAATAGAAAATTTTGTTATAAGAAAAAAAAATTAAACTATTTCATTATTATATATTCATAATATAAAAATATTATATAGTTAATAAATTAGTTAAGAGTGCAATTTGTGCATCATAATATGGCTAAAAAGTACTTCTTAAGATTCAGAAGAGCTGGTTTTGGAAAGAAAATGAAACATGTGTGGAGTATTTTGTAATTGATAGTGACGTGGTACATTTGTAAATATAGAAATGAAATTATTTTCAAAAATAAAAAGTGTGATTTTTTAGAATTATTTGCTTTAGTACCATATAAATCTTGAGCTGTAATTAAAAAAATATATAAAAATGTTTATTTTTCTTATTCGGTGTTTGGAGATATTAGTATGTATGCAAATGATTAGATAAGTACATGTATGTAATGCAAGACGGGAGTGTCATATTTAAAACTATTAGTTGGGTCTAGAAATGTAATAAGATAGTGAAAGGCACTCGGGACTGGGAAGAGTTGGGCTTTAGTTCATTAAGAATTTTGATAGGAATTTTACTATCATATAATATATAATGTTTATATGTTTATGCAAGAAGGATGAGTGGTGTGTGGTAGGGCATATTTGAAGGAACTAAAAATTAGACCGAAGGAACTGAAAATTAGAGCAAAGGAACCAGTATCAAGATGTTTTTGTGAGAACTAGAATATGCTAAACAACATAATGCAATGCTAAGATATGTCTGAAAACGGTGTGAGGCTGTGAGGTGTGGGCCTGTGAGGCTGGAAACAGTGTGCTGTTTCTGTTTTATGCAGGTAAATAGATGACAGAATAGGAGAAATTGAAATGATGCTGCTATTCTGAAATATGGGGTATAGATTGTTGGAGCTAAAATGAAACTTCTACAAATCACGACAAATGGTGGAAGGAAGTATTGGGACATAATTCAGTGACTTAAGAACAGATTTAAGGAATAACAACACGTAACAGTTTTTGTTGGTTAAAGTTTGTTGTTAGTGATTTCTTTATTTTTTCTACATTGAAGTTTGTTGTTAACTGTTTTTTAGTCTTACGGGAAACATATATTTATTTTAGGTGGGTCTGAATTCATTGTAAGGGTTTTTATTATCTAAGTAAGACACTCAATGTTATGATCTGGGCAGGGGTAGGGTAGTCTTTAGAGTTTTAAATGTCTTTTAATTTTTTTTTCTTTTGTACTTTTTTTGTGTATTTATATATATTTTATAATTTTTTTTTTTATAATAGGATTGAAGTATTCTTAAAGTAATCCTATTTATATTATTTTTGGATGTTAAAAAAAAATAATGCTACAATATGTGCTAGTATTTAAGTTTGTATATAGATAGGAATAATCTTAGTACATAGTATCAATATTATATTCTTTATTATTAATAAAATATATATATATATATATATATATATATATATTAATAAATTATAAATAATCTTATGAAATATATTTTATTAATTTTATTAACTTGTTAGTATATTTGTTAATGTTATCTGGATTATAAGGATTAGAAGATTCCTAAAATATTTTACTTAATTCATGCATTTTTCACTCATAAAAATATTTATCCCTAAAATTGGGTTATATAAATATAAATAACCACTTTTCTGGTAGATTAATCATAAATTATGTATCATTCGTTGTAAAGCTGAAACACATAAAATTTACTTGGACAAATTCAAAATATCATTCAAAATACTTGCATGCATTTTCTCTCAGGTTTGAGTTGAAAACAAATAAATATGGGAGAGAGTATGAAATATATATTGTGCAGATAATATTGAAAACAAATAAATATGGGAGAGAGTATGAAATATATATTGTCCAGATAATATAGCAGGCATCAAGATCAAACAGATCTTAGGAAACCTTAACTTGAATAACTACTTTTCCCATATTAGAGCCATAAAATAAGGAGTTCAAGCTATCCAGAAAGCTCTCAATTCCACTATTTATCTTAACCTTGGACTTAACCCTTCCTTCTTTTATGTGTCCCTCCATCTCTTTTGCGAAGTCTCCGAAACGATGGAAATGTGTGCTCAGCAAAAAACCTTCCATCCTCACTTCCTTGCCCACCAAATTCAAAAGATTCCTCACACCGTCTCTTTCTGTCCAAACCTGCACCACCAAGCATAAAATCAAAATCTATATATATTCTAATAGTCCAATATACTCCAAGCTTTAACATGCAATTCTCCCAAGAAGATCTAGCCAGTTAAAGACTTACAGTGATATATCAAATTGAGCTATAATTGAGCCTATTATATTTTGTGCATCAATACATATAGTATAGACAATGGACTCTATCAAGACCTAGTTCACCTGGTTATATTGAGATATCATCCCACAAAGTGGTATCCTGGCATACTGGTTCACGTGATTCAGTACAGATTCAAGCATCTTCCCGCCAACGTTGTCAAGGTAAAAATCAATACCATTAGGAAAAAACCTGCAATTTTTCAACTTGTGAACTGTCATCATTTGCTAACTTAATACAATTGAAACATACACATCTCAAGTAACGATGTCCTAAATGGTGCAAATTTGTGTGTGGTTTGCTTCATTGAGGTGTATATGTCAGGATATTCAAGAAATTTTGCAGGATGTAAAACTGTTATCATGGTTTTCAGGGATCAATAGTACATACTCATATGCACAGTGGATTATGAACCCAAAACTGTGTTTCAGTTTAGCCATAATATTGAGAAACTAAGGTCCACCTTATATTAACTTTGTTCCATAAAAAAAATGGTGCAAATTGGTGGAGAGGGTCCATTACTTGCTTAGAACTGCATCAAGGTCTGTTTCCTTGTTGTAGTTGAATCCATCATCATAGCCAAACTCCTCTTTAATTAGCCTCAGCTGAGAAACCATTCATCATATTTCAAAACACCAGTAAGTTTAGCCAAGGAAGAATAATATAAGAAAGGTAAGTTGACACCAACACTTATAAATTATAGTTTATAAAAAAAATATTACTTTTTCATCAGATCCTGTGCTTCCGATGACCCTGCAACCTCTGATCTTAGCCAATTGACCAGCGACCATTCCCACGCCACCAGAAGCTGCTGATATAAGCACATTTGAGCCAGGTTTGGGGTCTCCCACCACCTCTATCCCCAACCATGCAGCAAACCCAGGTACTCCTGCAATGACTCATTACTATTATTATATATATCTCAACACAACGTAGATAAATGTAGGAACATGGTAGCATTTGTTGTGTGCTATAGTCTGGGATAATTCTGAAACCCAAGTATTGAAAATGTGGAGAGATAGAAGGGCAATTGAGCCACCTAGAGAGCTTAGATAATCCGGCAATGAAATCCCACTTGCAGCATCAATTTTTGCGAAGATCTCAGTGGCGGGAATGACGCAATACTCAGCAACATGAAGACTTGCACTCAAAACAAGATCCCCCTCTTTATATTTGCTGTCGTTTGATACTTTAACTCTTCCAATCCCAAATATTGTGATCACCTGAAGCATTCCCATGTTATAAATATTGTAATCATGATCTGATTATGGTTATTATTATTCTTTAATTACTCTTTTCCTAAATAATTTCACATGTATAAAATATTTAAGAATTAGGTGAAAATATTAGACCCAACAAAACGGATTTGAATCTTCTTATTAACTTGATCCACCATAATTTAGGTTGGACCAAAAGTGAAAATTACAAAACTTTAATTCTTTAATATATTATATATTTTATGAAAACTTTAATTCTTGATAATGAAATCTTAATTTTAATATATTGTCTTTTTAAATACACAAAACATCTAAAAATAGATTTCTATTTTTTATTTAAAAAAATTTAGGTAGACAAACTCATTTAATATATTAATTCATGGTACATCAAACCAGATTGACAGTTTTAAATTACATACTAACTAAGATGGATTCATAAAATAGAGAGTTGACCCATCATAGTTGACATTAATACACAAAATAATAAGTAACCTTATCCTGAATTTTTTATAGTAGTTTTTTTTAAAGAAAAACAACACTTAAAAGACAACCTCGTATTCTCCAAATAATACAGTCTTTTTAATGACTTGTCATCTGTAAACTAGCTGATCTGTTATCTGGTAAAATATGAAGTGATTTTGACTTAATAATAGAGACAAACTACACTTTGAAAACATTAAAATGTTTTTCAGCATTCACGGCTATTACCATGATTAAATATGTGTGTGTCTATATATATATATTCAACCAAAACATATATATATCAGCATACATACCTGATTCAGCTGAAACTGAGGAAAATGAAGACCATCTAAGCTGCCAGTGAATCTGGAACGTAGATATGGATCTATGGAGAAAAGCAACGTCTCAATGGCAAGATGGCCGTGGGGAATTGTTTGAGGTGATAGTGAGAGACGCACAGTTCGGAGTCTGAGATGATCAGTGGTTGGAGCACCGTGTGGAGCATAAGATAGCAGATACCATTCTTTGCTTTCCACCATCCACATTTCTTCTTCACCATTGCTTTTCACCTCTTCTCCCATTCTTCACAATTTTTCTGATAATTCTTTTGCCTTTCTGCATATCACCACATGCTCCATTTATAATCAACAATACCAAATTTCTCACGTTAGTTCCTACATCACTCCCTATCCCCTACCCACAAACTATTAAATACATCAACAGAAAACAGGCAAACGTCTACGTACCCAAAAATTCTTTCCATGACTTTTATAGTTAATTAATATGTGCTCCTCTTACTTCTTAATGGATTTTCTGCACCTCTTATAAAATTATTTTCAAATATAATGTTCTGGTTGGATTATCATACCAACTCATGTTGTTTTGTTTACCTAAATAAATTTTAGCTTAAAAGTAAAGAATTGTGTATAAAATGATATATAGATATGTAGTTTACATAGGAAAAAAATTATTAAAAAAAATAACAGATTTATTAATTTTGGTGTGCTTGTTCTTATCTATCTTTTTAAAAAAAAAAATCATAAATTTATTAAGTGGGTTTCCAGCTTCTATCATTCTTAATAATGTTAACTTCAAAGTAGTTGGGGTGTCAGTGAAATTAAAATGGAAAAGAAAATTACATGATGTTTCTCTTTTGGGTATGTTTCATGAAACCAACGTTAAAATGGATTGTATTTAGTTGAAAACAGATAGCCTAAATAAATTTTCAAACCATTTTCTTTCTCTTCAACATCAAGATACGTGTCAGGAGATAGAGGCGAAACTAGTTCTAAACTTTCATTATTCAAATTCAAGGTACTAACAATGTCCACGTTAGAAATTTTGATATAATTTATATTCGGAAGTTAATTTTAGTATACTTTAGTAAAAAAAGTTCCATTTTAATAAAAAACACTTGCTCAAAAAATGTTAATATTTAATTCTCAATATATAATAAGATGACTACATTTCAATTTTAAAAAGAATATATATATATATATATATATATATATATATATATATATATATATATATATATATATATATATATATATATATATTTATTTTTATATTTTTAATTTTTTTTTTTTTT
>Ga0099825_1010176_pt1 | contig 10396 bp, 5 predicted proteins | sample SiratroredBW_FD_76838 | JGI IMG/M metagenome (GOLD analysis project Ga0099825, IMG submission 76838) | Root nodule microbial communities of legume samples collected from California, USA - Siratro red BW | ecosystem: Host-associated > Plants > Roots > Nodule | place: USA: California | collected... | reverse complement strand
TTTACTTAAAAGATATTTTCATTATCTTTGCGATGTTGTTTAGTGTATTTTAGATTATTTTGCAGTTGATTGTTTCTAGATTTTTTCGAAATTAAGTTTTCCATATGAATTTTTTTTTTTTTTTTTTTTTTTTTTTCCTGTTTTCAGTAGAAATTCGTCCAAACTAGTCCAAAATACTTCCTATTATGTATGACATACTAGATGACTAAATTTGGCCAAAGATTAATGTGTGGGTTAAAGCTTTTTAATTAAAACATTATTGAATGAATTGGTAGTTATAAATAGTTATATTCCTATTTTCTTCTTTGACTAGTTATTTTTTAAGAAAATTAATCTTAAGAAATAGTCTAGAATGTTTTTAATCATTCTAAAATATCGTCTAGATATTATTGAATATTATTTTCATCCAGATTCTAACAATGCTCCTGCTACATTGGTGGAAAACTGTTGCGAAATTAATGATTCGTTTGTTTACAGGGTACTACATAAATTAGGTTACTGTTGTACTGTTTTTCTTGCAACGTTGTACAGTGAAAGAAAAGAACATATTCTCTTAAACTTTGCAGGAAGAGGAAGTGCGAAACTGAATTTTCTTTCTTCCCAGTTCCCACTGCTATTTTTGCATTACCTTTTCCTCAATAAACCTAACCCAGCAATCAAACTAGGATCTGCGTTTCATGGATTTAAACCTCGTCAGAATGTAAAATTGTAATGTTTCTTTATAATTTCCTTAAAAATATTTCTAGATATTAATTTTCAGGAAAGTAATAACAATTTACAGCGTGATTTACTTCATGATGATTCCCACAAGGAATGACGGAAAAGTTGTATTCTCATATAACTGAAATTTGTTTTTTACCCGCTTATCACTTTTATTACATCTCTATTTTAAAATTTTAAAAACATTCTTAAGAATCTTAAAACGTATAACCAATTAGATTTTTTAAACATTGATCAAACCAATATTCCTAAATCCTAAAAATAATATTCACACGAATGTGATTCCAGAAAATCTCATAAATTGAAACAGATGCACCAGAGCTGAAAAAAAAAATTGTTGTTCAACTTTATTACCTAATAAGAAGTCATAACCTGAGACATACCAGAACATAAGCAAAAAGAATGGATAAGATTGTGCTTGTTACCTAAAACCTACGTTCCTTCCCCCCATAAATCTTTTCCAAATTGTTTAAACATGTCACAATATATCAGTTAACCATTGCTACTAAACTGGAGAAAAATGAATAATTAAACAAAAGCCAGATGTGTATAATCAACTGAAACATTGATCATGATGAATAAATTATCCAAAATCTGTTGTCTATCAAAAAGATTGTGAGCCGTGAGAAATGAAGTAATGGAAAACATAAATAAAAATGTATAAAATTCCTGGATCATGATGCAGCTAAAAAAATTGTGTTACCTCTAAGTAAACAAGTCCTACAAAAAGAATGATGAGACTCATGCCATCCTTGGTACTTCACAGAGAGGCAACTAACTACAGCTAAGTTCGGGAATGATCATTGATTTGGTATATTATGAATGAGGTGCAATTTCACTCTAACATCAAAAACTTGTCTCCCTTCAAGTAGGTGCTGGAATACTAATGTATCTGGTTATAAACACAACCTTCATCTATTAAGCTCTTCCATCAACAACCACAAAAGTTCTCAACAGGATCTATTTACACTGATCCTCACCAGATTTAGCCTTCAAAACTAGCCCTGTGACAAGGCGATGAAGTCTTTGAGACCCTGGACCAGGTTTGAGTTTATAAATGTTCCCAATCTCAGAACATTTGGGTTTTCCAGTGCACCAACCACCGAGAGGGAATAGTCCATTTCTCCTACGGAGAATTTTCTTATCAATCATATCCAAGGATGGATCATCTTGACTAAATTTTCTAGCAAAGGCAGCACCACTTTCAATCATTTTGTCTGAGTCATTCATGGTAAGGACATGAGGGTGCTGTTTAGGAGGGTTGTCCCAGGAAATATAATGCAAGTCATTATTGACAATGGTTTTAGCTAACTCTGGCACATTGCATGCAACAGTCTGAAAGTAGCCTTCAGGGGAAGACAGAAAATTAGCGTAGTACATCAGAAGAGTTCTTGGCAGATTGTCCCATCCCCATATAATATATTCAACAAAGTCATGTGACAAAACCATCCATGCTGAACCTGCAATGTGTGTACAATAATTCAACACAAAATCTTAGAAAGCAAAGTAAGGACTTTTACACTGTCAACCAATAAAAAACTATCACGTATATCTTAAAAACCATCTCTTACATGATTTAACACTGGTTTACGGTGTAAAGATATTTAATACTGTCAGGTGCCTAGATTTTAAACTCAAGTAAATAAAATAACAATGAAAGTGGGAAAATGATGGTAGACCAGAACCAGTTATTCGGCAATGCACATGGACTAGAAAGGGAATTATTTGATTTAAGGTTAAAGATTCAAAAGTCTTCACTCCTCAGCCACAAAGGGCAAAACAATTTTTCCTAGTCCAAAAGCCCAAACGGAGAATCTTTCATGAAACAAGCACATTTCCCGGATTGTAAGAACATAAGTTATTTAAAATACAGATGGATACATTTCAATTCCGCCCTGAGAAGCCATGTCCTTCAAGAAAATTAAATGAACCAGATAACTTAGCAAGATATCAGAACCAAGGTGATACTGCTAAAGTAATTTGGTAGTTTTCCCATGTCTGATTCATTCAAAACGTATTCATATATATGCATTAATGAGGCTATATTCTCGTGCCATATTATTCCTAAAAATGTATCTGTAGCAATCTTAATTTAATTTCTACATTACCGGATCAAATATGCACATATTTAATTTAATTTCTATTATCTTAAAGTATAATGCTGTCAAATATTTCTGCAATAATGCCAGATTTGGATTTGATATATTTGTATAGGATCAGCATATGTTAAAATACACTTTCTTATCGAAAGTAGTCTCTACGACTACAGCATATGTCTGATTTCATTCACTAAGACTATATCGTTCTCCAAATTTGTGTGTTAACCTTTAGAAAAGTGAATAATGACAAAGAAATAGAGACTAAAAGGGAGAAAACTAACCAGTGAATAGTTTAAATGCTGTTGGCAGAGGTCTCTTAGGTTCGACCCAAAATACATCAGATTTGGTTGACATGTAAAGCCCGGGGTCTACAATTAAAGGCATTGCTCTTTTATCACTGCATATGGTTCCATTCATCATTATGTGTAAATACAGGTCTCATATGTCATGGGGGGAGGGGACAATTCATTATCTACGTCAAGGCAGTTTGTATCATGTGACTAAGAGAAGAAAGAACTTACAACTTCCATCCTAACTGACTTGTGTGCTCAATGAAGTTAAGGCCTCTATCTAAATCTTTAAAAGTATATAGTAGATCTGCACAATTGTAAATTCATATTAGTCTTACAATAATTGAGCAGCAAAAGTTGCAATCCTAAGAACAAATTCTAATAGAAACAACCAAGTAGGATAATAAACTAACCATCCTGAGTCACAAGAGGATAGTCTGAAGCACTAAGATTAATGAACCAATCCCAATCTTTACTTCTCTTGAGCAGAATGGCACAAGCATGAAGAGTATTAGAAACCATGGTTGGTCCTCGGTAAGTGACCATGTTAGACTTTGGGATGACATAAACGTTTCCAACCTCAGCAAAGACATGTTGTCTTTCAATTCTATGTGCAATCTCTTTCCTTTCCTCTACCGGGGATTCAAGGTCCATATGAACAACATAATGGTTTAGTGGATGATAAAGTGCATGGAGAGTTCTCCAAAGCTTTTCCAAATCACCCTTTGAACCAGAAATCAAATAAGCAAACCGAGGAGTCCCAGGCTTAGCCGGTGCCGGAGCAGGAGTAGGAGAATCCTTCTTCTCCTCCTTCTTCTCCACAAAAAGCTGTGAAGTCTGGTTTGAACGTAGATGAGATGGGAGAAAGAAGAACAGTGAATTGATGGAGTGAATTGAAGAGACAAGACCCATGTTGAAGGATGAGACTACAAAGAGCATGCATATGGCAGAACACACTAGGAAAGGATATAACCACCTCTTCTCTATGTTTAAGAACCCCATAACTGAGAACTATCATGGATAATAACACTTCACATTCTAGATTCCATTCTTAACTTCAACACAAATTCACAATTCACTATCAAACAGCCTCTACAACACACATATTTAGCATCCTCTTCAAATATCTTCTCAACAATCTCTGCCTTCAAACAGTTTCTGTTGCATCAAAATCAAATATTATATTCAAGAAATCATATAGTTCTCTGAAGGAATTACAGTTCCGTAATCAATCAAACAGGTTAAGCACCAATAAACAAATCGGTAATAAGAAACACTAAAAGATACGCATCTAAGCATGTCTGGCAAAACGAGACAAACCTGAACATAATAAAAGATTCGAAAAAAAAGAGGTCCCCAGAATATTAAAAACATTAAACGACAACAGATTTTGTTCCAGACAATGACGAGGGAAAAAGAAAAAGAAAAAAAAAAGGAAACGAAATTGATCACCCCAAAACTATAGCTAGAAAAGGCAACGATCTCTAACAAATCGTTAATTACTGAAATTGAATCAAGACAGATTTTAGCTCAAACAATGGTCCAAAAATATTAATCAACACAACATGATCATCAAAAGAAACAAAACAACAGGTAAAGAGAGAAAAAAAGAGAAACCCCAGATGAAAAAATCATTGATTCAATCTTTCACAAGCCAAGAAACAGCAGAAACAAAGAGAGAGAGAGAGAAAAAAAAACCTGCATGAGGAAGAAGAACAGGAGGTGAAACTGAAGGGTAAGCATACTCAAATAAAAAAAAATTAACCAAACATGTTTAGTGTTAATTCTGATTAATATTACGATGAATATGCAGATCACAGTAAAAAATTTACTGCAGAGATAAAGACGAGAAACAAACCAGTTTTGTGATGCAGGAGTTGTCCACGTCTAAGAATGACATGAGAGAGAGAGTGAGAGCGTGTCAGAGAGAGAGGATCTAAGGTTTGAACACATAAATCGAACAAGAAAAAGGTGTTTCTTTTATGCTATGTCTTGTGAGTTATAGCTTGGAAGATGTACATTCGTTTCATTCTGCTTCAATCTACGTGTCAGACAAAGCGCTTCCATTTCTTTTTGGACCTATATATGTATATCATCAATTCATATATGATTTCTAGTTTTTTATGTTCTACCAATCTAGGTACTCATTATTAATGCTTTATAATATAAGATTGGACAACTTTAGTATTTACATTTTTGAGATACAAACATAAAATTAATTTATTTCTATATGATTTTTCTTCCATTTAAATAGTTAATATAAAACTATTGCCCAAATACTGATCAGTTTTGTTTGATGCACGATAGGGAAATTACTTGTTATTAAAGTTTTGACTCTTGTGTTTCTGTTGGTTTATAAAGATTGATGTTTTAAGAATTTCGATTAGGTTAACGTTGGTTGATAAAGAGAGGATTAGTACAAATTGATGTTGCTAGTTGTAAGTGTCTATCGTTGTCACAAAGACTAGGTTGTTGTTGTGAGAGTGTCTTTGTGTTAACTTAATTGAGTTTGTTAAAGAAAAAATCTCTGGAATTAATTTTCTAAACCTTGTGCATATTTAGATGTTAAACTATATGAGATAGTCTTAGAACGGTTCCATTAATTTTGGAGGTCTAATTAAAAGTATTGAAATTGAAAATCTATTAGTCAATGTCTTATATATGTTACATTTTTTGTTTTTTATAACTTGTTTAAGTTTCTAAATCAAGTTTTATAAAGTCAAGGGCTTGTGCGTTTTAAAGAACATGTTATACATTGAAAAAAATTAAAGAAATAAAGTTATAAAGGTTAAAGATTAAATGTTTTCAAAATTGTTCAAGATAATTGTTATCTATTTGGAGAATTGATTATTGGTCGAAATAACTGATTATCTAAATAGAGTAGATTATTATTTTTATTTTCTTCAGTTATTTATTGGGATAATTAATTATTAATTTAATTATATAAAAATTAATAAATTTTAATGATAAACTTTATTTATAGTATTTTCGTTGATTTAGGTTAATAGGTTAATGATCGATACAAGTAATACTATTTTCTAAAGCATTCTCATAAAGAAATAAATAAACTAAGAGTAAGATATTAAAGATATGATTTATAGGAAATGAAGTTTGTTTTAGAAAAAAAATTATAAATTGATTTATAATTATTTTTTTATTTTTATGTAAACTTTATTTTTCTAGAAATATAAATTTTCTACATTCTTTTTAGAATTCTCAACTATTTAATACTTTTTTTTAAAAAAAGGATAATATAATTGAGGAGATGACAATGGATGGATCAAAATAATTGGATTAGAATTTTGAAGTAAGTTGTGTTTTCTTTATTATAAATCTAATTTTTTTTATCGGGATTTATGCAAGTTATAAATCCTAGTGTTTTAATCATCGAAAACTTAATGTCAATTTTAGGAAAGATGTTATTTGCAGATTTAAAGTTTCTGAAGTTTCATAAATTTATTTTGAACATTTAAGGGATTCTAAAGTTACTTTGTGTGTGAGGCATGTTATATTTAGGTAAAGGGAGCAGATTGGCTTTCTCTTTTAATTTGAATTGGATTATATGTAAGTTGTTTTGCAAAAAATAGGTTGCTTTAGTTGTTTAAAACTAAGGTTAGAATTTATTACAATGGCTATTAGAGTCTGTCATGCTTTCATTGTTGAATTCCTTATTTCATTATTTTTTATTAATATGTAATGACATACGGACAGTGAACAGGATATATATATAAATCTATTTTTGTTATTTTTACCACTTTCCATTAATATGTTATCTTTCATTTTAGGTATATATATACAAATCATATACCAGCAGCAACTAAACATCGTATACTTATTATTATTATTATTATTATTATTATTTTATTATGATTATTCATATTATTATTGTCAATATTAATAATAATATTGATTATGATAATAATAATAATATTAATTATTGTAATAATAATAATATTAAGAATATAATATTAACAGTTTTAATATTATAATTATTATTCATAACATTAACATTAATATTAATATTAATAATAATATTATTATTATTAATATATTAATTGTAATAATAATAATATCATTAATAAATATAATATAAAAAATAATATTACTAATAATATTATTAATATAATATTAATATTACTATTATTAACAACATTAATATTAATATTAAAAATAATAATATTATTAATAATAATATAATATGATTATTATTAATTATATTATTAATTACATAAGTTAATAATAATAATATCTTTAATACTAATTTTAATAATATTTCTAATTTTTATTAATAAAAATATTAATATTGTTAATAATAATATTATTGTTAATATAACTAATAATAATATTATTGTTATTAAAAATAATAATAACCTTATGAACTAGTACCACTCTAGTGGCTGAAACGATGAAAAGAAAGAACTTGAGAGAATGTTTTGGATATTTGGTGACTTATACCACAAGTCACTTTTCTGAAGCATTGGTGTGTCACCTGAGTGACAAGAGGAACAATGTTGATTACTTAGATAATGAGTGAAGATTGAAGCGAGAGAGAAATTGTATCAATTATCTCTCAAGCAATGAGCTTTCCAGTTAAAGACAAGTTACTTAAGTGACATAAGCTTGCTCAAATGACATATTTATGGTTGTTTTTGTGTATGATATTGGTAATGTAGGATTTTTATAAGTTGAAATATATGTCGGTAATGCATGTTGTATGTATATATTGAAGTGTGTTTGCTTGTGTATGCTTTAATGAGATGCATACAAATATGAGTGAGGATGAAATATGATGAGATGTTATCTGATAAATGAATATACATGTTGGTGCTTGTTGTGTAGATATCTAAAATGATATTGTTTATGGGTGATTGTAATGATATTGTGACCTGTTGTAGTTGTAATATTAAATACAAAAAGATATTAAGAAATGAGATATATTTTGACACTTGATTGATATTCTAAATCATATAAATTAAAATATCATATGGTGAAAAGCTAAAGGAGACTCCTGTATCAAACTTTGTAGAATAGGTATAATAAATCATCCTAACATAAGAAATATGAGGTGAATATTGCTTTAGTGGACTAAATGGCAGTATTTAGTGAGACATACTTAATACAAGTTATCTAGAAGATGTTAAATGTGACAAATTATGTTGATGTTATTGAAAATATAATTAAGGATCCTTATAATTTTAAGTAATAAATCAAACATAATTTGTTATTGTGATTCTTTGAATTAAGAATGTGTGGTGATGTGGATATATATATAGTATATAATTATATTATGATTTATTAAAGTGTAAAAATATATGTTTATTGTTATATGCTTATGAGAATTTTCTTCATTAAATAATATTCATAGTATAAAATTTTTATGTATGTTTTTATATTTCTGAGATTTTTATTTATGATTCTTTAAATATTTTTATATTCAAAATTTATTTAAATATTTTAGAATTTTTTTTTTTGTCTTGTTTTTATTCACATTTTGTATTGTTCTTCCTGAAAATGAGTGTGAATCTTTTAAGGTAGAAAAAGTGGTGCATCCTAGGAAGTTAAATTTATACCTACGAGGATTGATTGTCAAGTTGTTGATAAAGCCCAAGAGGAGATTCATTAGTAGAAGATTATTTGACACTCAAGTCAGTAAGAATTATAAAAATTATAGAATATATGAGTATAAAAGTGAATAATAGAGTTGAGTGAGTAATATATGTGAGATTAATCTGTATTTATAGGATCTCGAGCCTAGGCTATTCCAAAAGATATTTAAAATAAATAAACTATACGATTGATTAGTGAATATTTGTCATTCAATTAATTATAACCACACACACATTATGAGTTATACTGACACGTATGATTTGGTTGGATTTTATAGTATTATGTTGTGATACATCCCTTTATATCTTAGATACAAGTAGGTACATAAGTCCTCCCAAGTTCAAAATCTATAAATGAAGTGCAAATGGATCAATTTGATGGATGAATGAGTTTCAATGTTTTACTTAAGTAATTAGTTTTGAGGTTATATTTTCACCACCGTCTTTTGTGGTCGAGGCTTTGCAACCTTTTATGAACTTGAGTTTGTTCAAATTCAATTTAACTAAGGATTTCATCAAAGGGAATTAGTCCACGACTAAAACTTGTAGTGTTATATTATGAATGTAACATGATTATTTAATACTAAATTGTCTTGGAATAATATATTTATTAGTCATTACCTTCAATTCAGTGAATTTGATCAAATTGACTTGTTTAAGTTTTATACGTCAAATAATTTTGATTCACCTCAATATGTTTTACAAGTGTTCGTCAGATTATTTTGATCTGACAATACTTTATTTGTTATGAGTTGGTTATTTATTTTCAAAGCAACTTGTCATATTATGTTGATTTGATGTGATGGTCGTCTATTTCTAAATGACTTTGAATTACTATGATAGTAGTTTATTTTTAAAAAACTTCGTAGTACTTTGATTAGATTTGATGACCATTTATTATCAAACAATTTCAGATAACTTTATGGTGCCTTGTTTTCAAACTAGTATAGATTACTGTGATAGTAATTTATTTTCAAATGACTTTGGATTATTGTGATGGTAATTTATTTTTAAACAACTTCGTACTACTTTAATCAAATGTGATGTCATTTATTTTTAAACCACTTGGCAATGCTTTGATATGAAAAAGAGATTTTATTGAAAAATGTGTCTCATTAAAACCTTGCTTGACAAAATTCACCTCAGGGACAAAAGTTGAACTAAGAAAAAAGAGTACTTGGTCTCATTCAACCTGTCCATGTGATGATGATGTGACAGTTGTTTCTAGTAAATACCATAAGACTTGTGGTCTTGGAACAATTTTACCTACGCTTCATGGTGGGTGTCAAATATTCTTACTGGAAAGGAGCACGACTCTCCCGAGGTGGAAAATTTGTATTCTTAGAAAGTTGAGTTTATACCTCTGAGGATTGATTGTTGAATTGTTGATGAAAATATTTTGGTGATGCTAAGGTTAGTAAGAACTAGCTAGAGAAATTATAGAATATAGGGTATAAAAGTGACTAAGAGAATTGAGTGAGTACTCCCTGTGTACTTGCTATGTATTTATCAGCTATCAGACCTAGACTGAAATATTTCAAAAGATATTTAAAATAAATAAAAGAAATGATAGATTACTAAATATATGTTATTCAATCAATTATAACTATATATATATATATATATATATATATATATATATATATATATATATATATATATATATATATATATATATATA
>Ga0099825_1010175_pt1 | contig 10397 bp, 3 predicted proteins | sample SiratroredBW_FD_76838 | JGI IMG/M metagenome (GOLD analysis project Ga0099825, IMG submission 76838) | Root nodule microbial communities of legume samples collected from California, USA - Siratro red BW | ecosystem: Host-associated > Plants > Roots > Nodule | place: USA: California | collected... | reverse complement strand
TTTATATATATATATATATATATATATATATATATATATATATATATATATATATATATATATATGTCTTTTCCTTTCAATATCATTATTTCAAGTATGTGCTTAATGTCCGTTGTGTTGATTCATGGTTTGAAACTTTTTATTCTAAAAGTATTGAGAGATATTGTTAGTAATCAGAATGTAAATTGGAATACCTAATGCAAGCCTGCGTTTAGACATAGAGAATGATTCATTCGTTGTCATAAATCCTTGTAATCAAAGCAAGTCTTTTCTATATAATTGATCAAGAGATTGACGGTTAATAGATAAACTTAGGCTCATTCACCTAAGACATTAGGGTTTGGGTATTATTGTGGGTTAACATTAATATTAGTTTGGAAAAGAAGATAATTGCTTTTATGCATGAGAGGTGGGTATGGTGAAGTCTAACCCTAGCAATGTTCATAATATCGATCCTTAACTTTATTCTACTATCTGATATTTCATACAAAATGATAAAAAATATATAATTTATTTTGCATAATTTGTTTTCTCGCACAACCTATTTAAAACTACGAAATTGTTCTTCGGTCTAATTTTATTGTAATTATTGTTGTGTATTGCATAAATTCCTTGAGAAAGAACGAAATATTTATTACTTGTTACATGAGTGACTAATGTATTTTTTGTTGAACGCAAAAAGTGTTAACATAGAGTTAATTTCTACAATGATCTTTGGTGCTCTTCCAAATACATTTCTATGCCTCTTTATGAAAGGATTAATAATGTGGTTCAGGGTTGGAATGACTTATCTTGGAAATTGTCTCATAATCTACTGCAGCTTACTTAACTTCAACCTTTGCATCATTTGGCTATTACTGATTTTTCTAGATAGTTTGAATTGGATACTTAAGGATAGTAGTGTTCTTAATCAGAAATTTCTTCTCTTCCCATCCTGCTTGTGATTGGGACGAAATCATTTGGTTAAATTTCATTCCCTTGCTAAGACTTTGGTATTTTGGAAGATTTTGCATCAATGTTTACCTACTGATCCGGATGCTTAAAAGAGAGGAATTTCTCTTTTTTCTATTAACTTTATTACTTTTATTAAAGCCCATTGTAGTCCTCTTATTCTTCTGGTTAAGCTTTTTGCTATTACATTCTTCTTAGGGATGATTTGGAGGATGAGAACTTTCCATATTTTAGCATACTATTAGCATAAATGTTGATTTGTATGTTATTAAGGATTGTATCCAAATCTCATGCAACACTTCTAGAATGCAAATGCTTAACCACATTTATGAATTTTCAATTTTGAACTAGTTTGGTATTAGTACTAGACCTGACAAGGTCCTATCTTATGTCCAAGTTTTCTGGCATTTTCTTGAGGTTGGTTGAATTAAAGTTAACACTGATAGAGTTGCTAGAGGTGCTCCTGGTTTTGCAGCATGTGGATTTTCAAAGGAAGTTGTGCTGACTATGTGGGTAGTTTTGTTGCTTTCTTAGGTACTTAAGATGCACTTTATGCTCAAGTTATGAGTGTTATCCTTACTATTAAATATGCTCAATTGAAGGATTTTAGTAAACTTTGGTTGGATTGTGATTTTTCTTTTCTTAGTCAAGCCTTTCTTTCTATTCATATGATTTCTTGAATTCTGAAATTCGGTAAGTGTATATAAATTTGTGATACTATGGATTTTAGAGTGAGTCACGTCTTTTGGGAGAGTAATAGTTGTGCTGATAAATTGATAAATTTAGGTTGGAAAATAGGCTTTAGTTTACTTGGTATTCTATTTTAGGCTAGACATTTTTCATAACAAGTTCCAACTTCCTTTTTGTTTGTAGGGAGTTTATTCCTTTCTGCATGGGTTTGGTGTGGCCTCCTCATGTTTTTTGTTCTTTATTCTTTTTTATTTATTTTTTTAATAATACTTTTTTATGTGATAACAGATGATTTGTGGATTTTAGGATGTTAGTCTAATTGAGATGTCAGAATTCTTAATAATACTTAATATTAGTCCTTTATATATTATTTGAAAATTTATGTTTATAATTAGTGTCATAATAGTCATTGTCTAATTAATAAGTTAAATTTCAATAATTTTTAACTTAATTAATAAGTTAAAAATTGCATATTCCTAGCCATTTTATAAAATACTCATTTTTCATAAAAACACATGAATTTTATTTTATTTTTTACTTAGAAAGTCACGAAATTCTCAAGTGTTAATTAAAGTTTGAGTTTAACATTACAAAAAGATAAGTTAATTCAATTGGTATGACTTAAAACAAGTTAAGAGACTAACTTACTAACTTAAGAAAACAATTCATCCCAAAGTCATCGTACATCGATAAGAGAAATTTGGTTTAATAAGTCTAAAGTAGGTATAATTTGAATTTGTATTTTTTTAGAAGTTACTTTATATTTTAGCCTTTTATTTTAATTGAATTTAAAATGTTTATATATATATATATATATATATTTTAAGGGTTAAACTTAAGTATATAATACTTTGTCAATTTTTACTTTTTATTTTATAGATCATAAAATTATTTAGTTATATTAATTCAAATTTTTTGTTGATTTCAACCTTATAATTAGATAAATACTCTGCAGAATTAAGCCCATTAATTAGACTTTATTACTAGCTCTGAAACGAATATAGTGCCGAGAAACTAACCCAATTCCAAAATTTGAGAAACTTGGAAATCAACAACATCACCTATCAACACCCCAACTCTCACTCTTGATTCTTATTACAATAACCGTAACACAACCCATAAAAATGAAGCCATATTCCTCTTCTAACACAGTAACACAGTATTAATATATAATAATGATAATAATAATCATAATGGCTCTTCCAATTCACACCATCTCTGCAAAGGGAAGTGGAATTTCAATGGACACCGAATAAATTACAGGGGAGAAGGAGCAGGTGCTGACACAATGTCCTCTGACACGTCAGAAACAGGTCCAGGTGCAGCTCCAGAACTCACAAGCTCAACCATGGCACGACGAGGGTTCGTCTTCTGCTTCTCACACAGTTCTGGCAAATATACCCCTGCATATCATCAAAGCATGCTTAGTTAATTTTTATTAACCATTTTGTAACGGTTTTTGTTAGGTAATAGAAATATAATTGTGAATGCACAGACGGCAAAATTTATGTTTTCATTTGTATAAATAAGAGTTTATTGATTATAATTTATCATAATCAATAAAGTTATTGTAGACATCACCTAGAAGAAACTATAACTGTTATAAAAGTCAACAATTTTTAAGTATATAATTTATTTATCTTTGTTGAAAATACCAATATTTTGCCACGAGAACAAGCCACAGTTTTTTTTATTTTTTATTTTAAATGATTCTTTGTTTTATAAGAAAAATATACCTTGATGATATTTGAAGTTAAAATGTTCTAGGCTTCTAGGGTATTTGGTATGCTAAGGTTTTCTTAGTGAATGGGAGAAGCAAAGGACAAAAGCAGAATAATATGAATGAGAATTGCCCTATGTTTACGAAAAGGTAACCAGCATATTTTTTTTTTCTTTTGTTGAGGTGCCGTTATTGTATTAGTTAGGAAAACACAACCTCAACAACAGCCACGCGCAGAAAATCTTTCAGAAGAGGCATCACTATTCCTGTTAGTTAAACTTACACACAGGAAAAGTTCCACCTTGGAAAAGTTATTCACATACACCACTGTTCTTTTTGTTATTCTTTATGGCACCTAATGGTGACCACGACCACTAATTTTATAATTGGTCAATTCTGCAACCGGAGTTGAAAAACGAATGACTACCAAACATGTTAATTATGATCATGCATAGAAGTTTTTGAAATTGAAATTATTTTAATTACTTCTATCTGTGTCTTGTATGATTATTTTACATAACTTTCTTCTCCACCTTCCTTTCTAAAACGAGTCTATACTATTCGAAATTAATGCATTAGTCTTAAAAAATTTGTTTTCTTAGTCACAATTTTAGTGAATTTTTAAAAATTACTTTTTTTTGTGTGTATATAAGGTGATTATATTTATAAAAGTTATATAAAAAGTGATGTGAAATAAACATTAGTATGCTTAATGATGGTGAGCAATGAAGAATTCTTACCCTCTCCAGCAGCCAAGTTGAAGAAAAGGTCAACAATGTTGGAGCACTTTTGGTAACATTGTGGAGAGCAAAGTTTGGCAGTGAATTGAGGCTCAAAGAAGGCATCCGATGAAATACCAACAGAGTTCCTGTCAACCCCACATGCCTCCACACATTGGTCTGTCTCTATGTACTCTGCCATCCTTTCCACCACCACTTCCGATGTCCGGCACTGGTACTCCACACCACCGTCCGCCGCCTTCTCTGTCTCCAACAAACACCTCTTCCCTGATGAAGCTACTGAGAATGCACACACTTCCTTTGGAAGCTCCTCACATGCCATCTCACCTGCCAATTCACAAATTATTAGAAAAAAACACTTGCAAAATTAAAAACAACTATGTGTCCTGGATGATTCTGATACAAAAATTTATAAATTTCACGTGTGTAAATTTCTAGAGTAACAACTAATATAAAGTTTTATCTTACTAAGTGACGTCAATTAAATGAATCACATTTTAATGAGGACACTTAGGATTAAGAAAAATGAACAAGGCATGAAAAGTATCATGATGTATTGATGTACTCACCCAGAGATGCATGGATGAAGAGGGAAGAAAGTAAGAGGAACAAAGGCAATTTGTTAGAGAAAGACATGGTTCGAAGTGGTTTGGCAAATGGAGATATCGTTTTCTTGTGAGCAAAAAGGGTTTTGTGTATGTAATCAGAAAAAAAATGAAGAAATGGGCACGATGATTTTGGAAAGGAACTGAAAGGGTATATATAGTGTTAAAACTACGCGTCCCTGATGGACTTATGGACACGTTTGGAAGCTTCACATGTTTACTAAGTCTTACATCATTTTCCATTTTATTTCCTTTTTCATTCAACAATCAAATAAATATATTTTTTGTAAGAAAATTAGTTCCGTTTTCTTGCGCAAATGTTGAGTTGTTTCCTTACCCCTTTTCATGATTGATAGAACTAGTGCGTGATAATTGACGACTACCAAAGACGTGTTTGGATGTCTTAACTTTGAAAACTTTGAAGTTTTCAAAAACTTAAGGCATAGAAGTCAAGCCCCATTTGTTTATTTTCCAATTCATTTACCAAAAACTTGTCCACTTCGGTGTATCGAGGCATCTTTGCTTCCAAAACATTTAGGAGAAGAAAGCAAACAAACTTGTCGTTAGTGGGCTAACGTGTACCAATAAAAAAATTCAGTTTACTTGGAAAGTTAAAATGGATACAAGTGAAACATATGGGAATTTAAAATCAACGCGATGAATTTTAACCCATAAGTGAAAATGATGACAAGTATTTAATTAGTGTTAGGAATTTAAGATAGATAGCGATTTGCAACAAATGAAGTCCATGCCCTATTTTGTTTTTTCCAAAGAGAGAAGAAAAATTAAATTATTTTGGTGAATGATTATGCACATAGTCATAACTCAAAAGCTACTCTATCGGTGAAAAGAAAATACAATTAATGTTCCAAATTAATTAATATGACTGAAATTATGCACTCGCACACACGTGTCATGTCATTTTAGTTGGGAAATTCAAATTTTTAATGCTTAGGAGAATCTATTGGTAGGCGAAATAATCAAGTTTCATCAACTAATCATCTTTCAAAAGTGAAAGCGGTACAAAACCGAAACTGAGTGCCAAAGTTTTAACTGTCCCATAAGTGTATTAATATATCAAGAAGGATCCATGACGAATCCACAAACTATTGTCTTTAGACTGTATGTAAAGAAAATGTTGAACCACATGTGTTATGTTTTTCTTTATTTTTGTCTCTCCAACCAAAGCAATTTCACAATTTTCATATTAGAGATTCACTGAGTAAAAATAATATATAAGCTAATTATGTATATGTAATAGAGGACTTATCTGTTCGAGGGTCACTAGGACAATAACTAAGTCGAAATAATTTAAGGACTATGTTTGGCTCTACTATGAACTGTTCTTGTTTTGTTACTAGTAATAATTCTCTTAGAATAATCAACATGTGTTATGATCTTTCCTTGTACGAGAGGTCTTTATAAGATAGAATTCCACTAATAACATTACTAAAAAACCAATTATTTTAGTTAATTTTTTTTTCCTCTTTGGTAACCATTTTGCATCAATTTGGTGTTTTTAGCAACCTACTTACATACCTCCTAAGTCAAATAAGGATATTAATGAGAATTTACTATCTATTTTGTAAAATTTTCTAGCCTTCAAACCTAGATTGATGTGACAAGAGAGCATTATTAAGGACACCACACTGCGTTTCAAAATGTCATGGAAACTCGTCAATGGATGCTATAAATTAAACCTGATTATTTGCATCATTAATATGATCTAGAGGAGTCTAGAGGAGTCAATGTAATTTTGATTTTCTTATAATTTTTATTATGTTTTAATTAAGTTTTTAATTAAGAGTATTAAATGCTATACTTGGAAGAATATGAGACATTGATTTTTATGATAGGCCTGTAAAAATGTATCATCTAATATTAATTTTTAATGTTAATTTTTATATGTTGATGAAAACTCGAGTTCAGTTTAAATATAACATATGACCAGTCTTCATAATAGATAATATGATGAGTTGGAGTTTAAGTAGTTTAACTAAATAACTACTGAAACCCATTTTCTTTCATTATTAATGTAACTTTTGTAGTTTTTTTTTTTTTTTCTAAGCCTCTTAAACTATAATGATTAGTAGCGGAATAATGTGGAGTCAATTATAATGGAATATATGTGCTAGTAGGAATTTATTTGTTGGTGAAGAATTAATAGGCATTTATTACTTCTTGTTTTATAAATATGAACATTTTGCATGAAGCTCGAAAATACATGTCTTATGAAAGAAAATTAAGTTTTCTGTTTGTGAGAACTTTATAATTATAAGTTATAAGAATGCAAATTTGATTTTGTGACGTCCCAAATTAATTAATAGTGAAACAAACATTAATTAATAGTAAAACAAAGGATTCTATTACCAATGATGGTTATATACTTAATTTAGGAGGTAGCGAAAGACAAAAAATATATATATAATACTTTTTAAGTGACTAGTGGAAAATACATTCAACAATCAAGACATATAATTTTATTTTAGATTTTATTTTCAAGGTAACAAACATAGAATATATATTTCATTTTGAGTGTCGAGAGACAAAGTGCCCAAAGGCAAAATGCTAAGTATCCAAAGGTTAAGAGTATAAGAAGTTGAATGGTTGAGAGACGAGAAATCGTGGCCGAATGGCTGAATTGTCAATTTATATTTTATTTACAATAAAATAATAGAAATAATAATATCATATTTACAACTTTCAGAATATTAAATTTTTCATTTTAAGAGTGGTTTCGAAAAACTTAAGATTAGGTCTAACATCAAGTGTATTATATAGATTTAAAATTTATATACTTTAGTTTAATTGTTTGCGTAAGAATATGATGTTGGATTAATTATTTTGTAGACATACATAAATTAGTAATTTCTATAGATTAACTTATTTGCCAAAATATTATATAGCCATTGTTGTTATTATTTATTTGATTGTTATTATTTATTTGGTTACATAAAATAATATTATTTATATTATGTGAATATTTATTGGGTCAGCTGATAATAGGTGAGCTGTGCCCATTATTAATTAATAATATATAGAAGAGTCCCTACAACTGTCCAGAGTCAGTCTTTATTCTATCCTATTAAAGAATAAAGAAGACAGTTCTCTGTATACGCTTCTGGCCTTGGGAGCAGTTTGTACACACTCTTCTCTCTTCATTCTTTGCAGAGACCATTAATTAGGAAAGGACAGAAACAACAAGATAATGAATCAAAGCTCTCATTCTATTCCAGGTTCTAATCCTTTTATCTTATATATAATATGATGTACTCATATGCCATAATCAGACTAAATTGAAAACCCTAATTTGATTATTTCTTTCAATTAGTATCAGAGCCAGGTTTAGTTTTGGTTATGGCTGTGAGATTTTTCTAATCAAATTTGTACTGTTTGAATTTACAATGATCCATTAACAATATTTTTTTTTCCAATTTGATGAAACCTAAATTCAAAAAAAATATTTTTTTTGAATGATGCAATATATAATTTTATTATAGCACAATTTATTCTATCTTCATGTTTTGTGATGCCGTGACTTTTATTTTCCCTAATGTGAAGATAATGTATATAATTGAAATCTATCAAAGGGAAATTATAGGAATTGCAAACAATGAAATATGAAAAGAAGATTGGAGTGTGCCTTGCCTTGCGTTGTTTCTATGATCCTTGTTACATTTTGTTTTATATGAGTATGATTCTTTGGGTGGCGCTTTGTCATTTTATTCGAGGTTTTATCGTGTATTGCCATGCGATTCAATTTTTAATATTTTGATTACGGCTTATTTGATTGTGTATTTTGTTTATATGTTGTGGTGCTTGCTTGCACTTACCATCATTTAGATATTAAAGTCGAAGAGAATATTCTCGAATTTAAACCCTTAGCACTAGAAACCTCTTATCAGTAAAGATAGAAAATACATAGTTTTACTAGTACTTGTAATTTATATTGTAGTCACAATGCATTTTATATTTTAGGGTTTATGGTTATATTTTATACATGAAATTTATATTTTACTGGTGTTACTGACAAAGGGTGAATCTAACTATTAAGTCATGGGTTGCTACTTGAGTACCTGCTAATGTCATTTGATATGTTTCTATGAGGTTTCATGTTTTGATAATTAGTACGGGTCTGTACGAATCTATACAGTATGTCTTGGACACTTTGTTTATGGTTGAGTATATATTTTATTGAGCATTTATAATGTAGATGTATTTTGGTAATATTGTTGGATATTTTTCATGATTGAGAGCTTGCTTTCGCGGGACGGATTGTGATAAGATATCAATTTTGTATTGTTGGATATTTTTCATGATGGAGAGCTCGCCTTCGCGGGACAGATTGTGATAAGATATCAAATTTTTATTGTTGTATATTTTTCCTGATTGAGAGCTCGCCTTCGCGGGACGGATTGTGATAAGATATCAATTTTTTATTGTTGGATATTTTTCATGATTGAGAGCTCGCCTTCGCGGGACGGATTGTGATAAGATATCAATTTTGTATTATTGGATATTTTTCATGATTGAGAGCTTGCCTTCGCAGGACGGATTGTGATAAGATATCAATTTTGTATTGTTGGATATTTTTCATGATTGAGATCTCGCCTTTGCGGGACAGATTGTGAAGAAATATCAATTTTGTGAATATTTTTGGATATGTTACATAATTTTAATCTCACTTATGTTAAGTACATTATTCTATTGTTGAACATTATTGTTCTTATTGTTGCATTATGATTTATATTAATAATAAACTTACCCTTCGGTTTGTTTGTTTTTTATTATTTTTAACGTAATTCTTGATGAATGGTTTATTATATTCTTAAGGTTTTCAGTATCCTCTCGATATTAGCTTTAAAAGAATATGATATTGAAAGCTCAACAAAATATATGGGTTAATTTGCTATTGTTGATACGTTCTATTTCAGTTTTGCCTATGCAAATAGTTTCCTTGATCAAGCTGAACGGAACTAATTATAAGGATTGGGTGAGAAGTTTTCTAAATCCCAATGTCCTTATAATAATTGTGAAATTGCACAAATTTCTTATGCTTCCGGTGTTGACACTCTTATGTATGTTCGAGTTTGCACATGTCTTGATATTTTTTTTGTTGTTAATGTGCTTGGACGATACTTGAGCATATTCCCATAGAATTTATAATTGCAGATCCCTTAACTAAGGGATTGACTGTTAAAGTCTTTATTGAGCACGTAACCTAGGTATAATGAGGTCTTTTGATGTATTGGTTTAGTGGGAGTTTTCTTTGTTGGATATGTACTTCTCTTTTGAACTTCATTTATTGTATTGTCGTATTATTGAAATGATTGACAATAATCATTTATTGTTGTGACGACAAGTATTTTGTATTGCCATGTTTCGTTTATTTTGATTTGCACAATTAATGTTATGGCATAATTTTGAGACATTTTGGACCCAGTCTCAAATTGTTATTGTCGTGAGATTGTTTTGAACTCATATAACATCTTGGGCGGATGATTGAGACATATAATTGTCTATTTTGTATTGTCATATTTCGTTTATTTTGATTTGCGCAATTAATATTATGGCATAATTTTGAGACATTTTGGACCCAGTCTCAAATTGTTATTGTGGTGAGATTGTTTTAATCTCATATAGCATCTTGGGCGGATGATTGAGACATATAATTGTCTATTTTGTATTGCC
>Ga0099825_1010172_pt1 | contig 10398 bp, 3 predicted proteins | sample SiratroredBW_FD_76838 | JGI IMG/M metagenome (GOLD analysis project Ga0099825, IMG submission 76838) | Root nodule microbial communities of legume samples collected from California, USA - Siratro red BW | ecosystem: Host-associated > Plants > Roots > Nodule | place: USA: California | collected... | reverse complement strand
AAGCTAAATATGTTTTTATCCTTGTAAATATAAGGCTTTTTTGGTTTTAGTTCTTACTCAAGTCTTGTTCAACTTTAATCCCTATATTTAAAATAGATGTTTTTTTAGTCCTTTACTCTGGACTAGAATCTGATTACTTTTGTAATTGTTAGGACTATTTTGTTGTTCTGTCTTGTTATTTCTTTATATAGATTTTTGATGTGCTGCAAATTATTGATAGACTAAAGGTGCTGACCAGGTCAGGATCTCAGTTTTGTATAGTGATGTTTTTGCACATCATTTTAATTAAAAGAAAAAACCATATTGGTGTCAAATTGTATGATGAAATGTGAATAATATGACTTTATGCAGACTTCTTTGGTGCCTTGAGGGCCAGAGTGTATGATGATGAAGTCAGAAAGTGGATTTCTGGTGTGGGGGTGGAGAATGTAGGGAAAAAGCTAGTGAATTCAAAGGAGGGACCTCCAACTTTTGAGCAACCACAGATGTCTCTTGGCAAGCTCCTTGAGTATGGAAACATGCTTGTCCAAGAGCAAGAGAATGTGAAGAGAGTTCAATTGGCTGACAAATACCTCAATGAGGCTGCACTTGGAGATGCAAATGAAGATGCCATGAAGACAGGAAACTTCTATGGTTAGTTAGACCTTTGATCCTAAGGCCCTTCATGGGAAAACTGTTTCTGGCTTCAGGATTATGTTGGACTAACAACCATTTAGGATGAACAACACTAAACAAAGGTTGCCTTAATTGTTTGGTGCAGGACAAGCAGCTCAGCAAGTTCATGTTCCTATTCCTGAAGGTTGTACTGACCCTACTGCACAAAACTATGATCCAACAGCCAGAAGTGATGATGGAAGCTGCACATACACATTTTAGGTGATTCTTAGGTAAATTTGGAGCAGATAAGGATAGGTTTGAAACAGAAGAATAAAGAATGTTATCATGTTTTTCACATTAGCATTCACTTTTTCTTATATAAGGTGTAGCTTTTGTTTATTGCTGGTTTAACCCTTTGTGTTGGGTTTTATGTTAATGAGACATCTTATAGCTATCATAGTTGAAAATGTCCTTTCCCTTGGATTTCACTGTTATCTTGCCAAATTTGTCAAATCAAAACTTCTATTGTACACTAAAGTGATTAAGGAGTTAATTTTGGAACAATGTTTCCTGAGAACTGTGATAGAATACTGAAAGAAAATTTTGCAGTAACATTAAAGCTATCATAATAAGATAATACTAATAAGTTTTTAACTATTGACTAATTATAGTAGATGGTTGACCTTAGAGAATTTTTCTTGACAAGGATATTATAAATAAGCAACCTATGAATAACCGAATAACTGTGTATAATAACAATATTAGAAGTTATTGAAGAAGGCTCTTAAAACAGTAAATTCCTTAAGGAAAACTTAGAAGGGTAGCATAGGTTCAATTAACATTATCACTTTATAACGTAATATTCAATTATTCATCCATCATTCTGAAATATAACTTTTGTTTTTTTAAGATTATGCGATGAATTTAAAAGGGAATATGCTAGCGTTAAATTATCTTGATAATACCATCGATGGTCCCTGCCACTTTTACTTAAAAAAACTTCAATATAGTTTAATTCTTAAGTAATTTATTTAAAATAACTTCTTTATTTTTCATTCGTTCAAGTTGAAATTATTGTTTTTAATTTTTATAAAGATAGGAATTTTTATTTCGATATTTATAAAACCTTTTATTTATTTTTATCCTTTCAAAATTTGAAAACACTAATTTTGATCCTAATATCAATTTTAAGATAGATAAATAACCTATATACTAAAACTTCATCAAATTCTTATATTTTGAGGGGAGATAAAGAGACCTAATTAAAGAATGGTGAGTAGTTACGGGTGAGCATTAAGGATAAAGGTGAAGTAGTTGGGCCTTAACTTCAATATGCAACAAATGATCAAGAGGCAAACCTAGTGGCGGGTGATGAAGGGTAATTGCTTTCTGCACCCTCACGTTTTCTTCCATCACTTTTTGAAAGTGTCATTATTAGTGTAATGACGGTGACTTGTGTATGTATTCATAAATAATGAATAAGAATAAGAATAATGAATATATGATTGTAAAGTTGATGTTAGTGTAATAGTTGTAACTTGTGTATGTATCTATGAAGGACTTAGGTTCGAGTATGTAATCCATAGATAATTTTGGATTACCAATAGATTTAATCCATTACATATAAATTTTACTATAAGTAATACTAGACAATTTGTTGAATTAAATCCGAGACACACGAGATTTATCTTGTTTCACTCAAATTTAAGGTAATATTAGACAATTTGTTGAATTAAATCCTAGGAACACGAGATTTATCTTGCTTTACTCAAATTTAAGCTACATCGCAATTATTTTAAGGGCTTTCACTAATCAATCTAATTAGTACAAGTATTATTACCTCTCTAAGTTACACTAGTATTTTCTTCTTTCAATGAAATATGAATATTCTCTCCTTTCTAAGAAAGACGAATATTCTCTCCTCTCCAATACTCCTCTCCAAGTAACATCCTCTTGAGACTCAGAACTCTCAAAAACAAAAAAAAAAATAAACACTCTCACATATAACAATTAAAACTCATTGGATATAATTTTACAAGATAAAATATAATTTAAACTCTCAATCCAAAATATTTTTCTACTCTAAATGATCATTGTCCAAAGTTCTTGATTCATCTTTTAAGTGTTTGACTTTTAGTATATGTCATTGTACTCTAAATCATATATATAAATGTTGGAATCAACACATGTAGCTTAAATCTGTTTTTCATATAAGATTCTGAATATCAATTTCAATCTCATATTTTTGTTTCAAATATATCAATAAATAAAACAAAACCGATAAAAACTGATTTAAATCATTTGTCTAAATCTGAATTAGTACCAAAAGTGTCTAATATTAGAAGATATTGAATCCGGAAATCATGGTCATTTTGTAGTTTTAAAACCAATGGTTTGTGTAAGAACAAGTACAAATTTTAATTTTTATCCAGTAACGTTACTGTACCGAATTGAAAAGCTTATATTTGAAATCAGAATTTTATCCATTTATAATTTAGTACAGTACCGTGAATCATAAAATATTAAATCAATTTGAAACATAGAACCATCATAGATTATAGAAAGATAAAAGCAAGTGTAGATTTTCTTTTGATCTAGTTTTATTCACTTTCGTTTGTTGTTTACGTTATGAATCCAATATGTGCGGAAGAAAAAAAATCATGGAATTCAAATTTGGTGTAGTTTTCTTGTGCATTTCAATGTTATATCTTGAATAAAAATTAAATCCTATTTTTATTAAATATTAAATCTTATTTCTATCAAAAAACAAATTATATTTTTATTAAATTCTATCTTTATCAAAAATCATATTTTATCTTTATTAAAAATCATATTTTATCTATATCAAAAATTGAATTTTAATTCTATCAAAATCAAATTCTATCTTAATCAAATATCAAATTTTACTTTTACCAAAAATTAAATTTTATCTTTCAATTAAAATTTAACTATAATACTAATACAAAAAACACATTCTACAACAGGATATAATGTCGGTTAAAAAGGAACCGACGTAAACAAAAACATGGTAGCATTTTTATAAATATTTGAAGAGATATTACGTCAGTTCACACAAACCTGACGTAATATATATCGTATTTTATGTCGGTTCAACAAATAACCGACATATAAAAAGACTGAGAAAAAATAAAAATTCAAAATTTTGAAAATTTTAAGACACTCCAAAAATGAAAGTTGCTCAAAATGACATAACAAAGCTGGTGGGCAATAGTCAAATGGGATTCGAACACAAATTTTTTTTCAAAATTCCATCGTTTACTATTTATTTTTTATTTTTATAGTATTTTTCACATTTTTCTTTTATTTCACCTATCTATACTTGTCAAAAAATTATGAAAATTGTTATGGTGTTTCCTTGTATGGATTAGAGATTTATCAAAGAATTCTGGATTTTTTTTCAAGAAAAGAGATATTACGTCGGTTGTAGGCTCCCAACCGACGTAATAGAGTATATAGTACGTCGATTGAAAGCCACAACTGATATTCGCACTGGTTTTTTAGGTCAGTGATTTATTTATTAACTGATACATACTACGTCATTTATAGCTCCAACGTAAAAAGTCCAAAACTTTCTACATCGGTTGCATCTATGTCGGTCCTGGAACCGATGTAGACTGTCCTCCAGAACCAATGTAGAAGTTGTTTTTTCTACCAGTGTAAGTTTATCTATGATTAATATTTATTTTCAAAAATTAATTTTCTCACAAATAATCAATTTAATTAAAAACTGATATGTATTATTTGACACTTGTTACTTTGGCTATGTCGGTCTACTATGCTTTAACATTATAATTTTATACACATTATCTAATTTTTCTAGCAAATATTATTAAAACAAATAATTAAAATATAAACTTGATTTTGTTATAATCAAAACATAACATGGGAAACCATGTAATGAATGAGAACGTTTAATGCATGAACCCAATTAGACTATCCAATGACGCAACACATATCATCCAGTGAACGGTTTGGTATAGTTAGACGATCTAGAAAACTCTAAACAAGATTTTACTAAGCACAAATCTCCAATTTTGTTAAAACAAATCTTTTTAGCAAGAGCCATTATCTGTAATTAGGCCTATTACAAGCTTAAGCAACAATAAAATAGATCAAATTCAACAAATGAAAGAACTTGTTGTCTGACATAACCTTGGTAATCATAGAGATATTATGATCTATTGAGACCTTCATCACCTTCACATATCCTCGAACAATCTCTTTTCTTACAAAATGTAGTTTAACATCAATGTGCTTAGTTCTTTCATGGTAGACTTGGTTCATGGACAACTGTATTCACTACTATTATCATAATATACAATGACAATGTGGTCTTCCTTCTTCAGCTCTTTGGCTAGAGCTCTCAGCCAAAAGGGTTCCTTCACAATTTCTACCATGGAAATGTACCATGCTTTAATGGTTTACAAAGTCACTACCTTATGTAGATTAAACTTCCAACTAATAGTAATACCATAAACAGTGAACATAACCCATAAGAGACTTTTTGGTGTCCAAACACCAAGCAAAGTCCAAGTCAATAAATCCTTCTATGGGAGCATCGATGGCCATTTAACTCCGCAATAAACCATAACTCCTTCAAGTGACCCCTTCAAGTAATGAAGAATGCACTTAATAGCTTGCCAGTGAGCTCACCCAAGATTGTACATGAACCTATTAACAATACTCACAACAAAGGTTATGTCCGAGCGAGTGCAAACCATCGCATACGTCACAAAATAAATAATCTTTCCATATGTAATATCATCTATATTACATTCCTCCACCATCTTAGGATACTGTTTATCACTCAGGTTATATTGAGAAAGCAAAATTCGTAAAGATAGGATTCAAGTTTGTCATCCCAAACTTGTCAAGAATTGTTTTTAGATAGGACTTCTAAGACATATATAGACATTTCAAATCACATATCTAATGATCTCAATCCTCAAAATCTTTCTAGTAGCTCCAAGATCCTTCATATCAAACTCATTATTTAGCCTAGCCTTATAATTTTTTCAACCTCAGGTTTACTATTAGAATATCATTTACATCCAACAATAATACTATGAAATTACCTTCTACTAGAAACTTGAAGTAGAAGCAAGCATCATACTTGCTATGTTCAAATCCAATTTTTACAATGAACTCATCAAAACACTTGTTTCATTGCCTTGGGAATATTTTTAGACCATACAAGGAATAATTAAATTTACAAATGTAACCCTTCTTCTCTTCTACCTCAAATCCTTCCGATTGCTTCATGTAAATGGTCTTTTCTAGATTTCCATTCAGGAACAAAGTCTTAATATCTATCTATTCTAACTCAAGGTTAAGCTTAGAAATCATAACTAACAAAATTTGAATGGATCTATGCTTTACTACAGGAGAGAATACATCATTATCATAATTCCTTCTCTTTAAGTAAAGCCTCTAACCACCAATCTCACCTTGAATTTTCGTTGACCAATTTTATGATTATCATATTTAAGTCTGACAATGCATTTACGACTAACCAATCTAGAACCTACAAGTCTAATAAGAATCTAAGTAATCATATCCTTATTCGTGGCGTTTAACCACTGCATCTTCTCCTTACATTTTATTGTAGAGGATACATTAAAAGGTTCATCTTCTAACACCTCACTAACAACTAATAAGGATTACGTAATAAGCTTTGCAAATTCATGCCTCTCTAGAGTTCTTATCGTTCTCCTAATTCCATATGTGCCTAGCATGTAATCATCAACATGCTTGACTTTATCAAAAGCTTCTTGTTTATAATCTATCAAATCATCTAATGCATCTTCCTGTAGGAAACTAAACGCTTCTTTTCTGCCAGACTCCACCTCAACGTTAGCCTTTTCACCATCACGACTACTCAAAGGCTCACATTCTAAAGAATTTGGCTTATGAGCAATCTTAGTCTTATTGAAGACAACTTTCTAGCTAATGTTACACTTCTTGAATCCGAGATCAACACACTATATTTCACACCTTTTGGATAGCCCAAAAACATTAATTTAACAACACGTGCATCATGTTTTCCTTGCCTCATGTGAGCATATGCAACACAACTAAAGATTCTCAAGTTTTTAAGGTTGGGAGAATGTCCTAGCAAGATTTCCTCAAGAGTCTTCATCTCCAATGCAATTAAGGGACATCTATTGATCAAATAAGTAGTAGTAGCAGTAGTTTAAGCTCAAAACACCCTTGAAACTCTAACACTAAACAACATCCATCTTATTCTTTAATAGAATAGTCTTAAATCTCTTAGCAAGACCATTCTGTTGAGGAGTCTTTGCTATCGTATGGTGCCTTGCAATGTCATTCTCCTTGTAGAAGGTGTTGTTCAATTATGAGTAGAATTCCAAACCGTTATCAATTTTGAACCTCTTCATCGTCTTATCGGTTTGGTTCTCCATTAAACACTTCCATCTTTTGAAATTCTCAAAGGATTCATCCATAGTCTTAAGATAAATCCATGTTAGATATTTTTGTAATCAATGGCAAGTGCATAAATCACAAATATAGCAAGTAATAAATATATTTCATTCTTTTCCAGGGAATTTATGCAATATATGACAATATTAACAATTATAACAAAATTAGACTAAAAATAATTTCATAATTTGAATTGTGGTGTGAGAAAATAAATTAAAGCAATTAAGATACTTTTGAGTATTTTTGTTGAACACTTGGAATGCGGAAAAATAATTAAATATGAATGGAATGAAATTGCCAAGGTTGGACTTCATCAAACTTCACTCTCATGCATAAAAATTATTACGTTCTTTCTAAACAAATGTTAATGTCAATCCACAAGAATACTCAAACTCTAATTCCTTAGGTGATTGAGCCTAATCTTATTTATCGACCATCAATTCATTGATCAATTATATAAACAAGACTTGCTTTCATCAAATGAATCATGCTCTATTCCTATATATAAACTTTCATTAGGTATTTCAATTTAGTTTTAGATTACAAGTAGTATTTCCCAATACCCTACAAATCAAAGATCAAGTTATGGATAATAACCACAACAGGCAATAAACACAACCAAAATACTAACTTTGAAAGGAAAGACGTATATATTAAAATCAAATCTATTACATGAGAGTTTAGTTAGTTATATCTAACTCCAACAACAATGGATTTAGCTTTTCATAATCATGAAGAGACTAAACATAGCAAAGGATAATGGAAGAAGAAGATTACACCAAGAAATCGTAAAGATGTCGTCCAAATATGATTTTTTTTCTCTAGGACCAAAGATACTAACCCTAATGTGAAAAGATTCTTAAATAGACTCCAATGTGTGACGTCTGTGCTCGGCTTAACCTCTAATCTACATCCACAATAGAATTTACTATAGTTAGATATTACAACTCATAGTTTTTCTCCCATATATAATAAACTTTTGCTCAAAGTCTCATTTAAGTGGAACTGATAATACAAGATTCTTATTTATACAATAATACCATTATAACTAACTTGTATGAAATGTGTCTAGACTAATGAATAAAATAGGTGAATAATATTTCTCATTAGAACTAAAATGTCACTTAAATGATTTTTCTAGACTATTCAAGTCTCAAAACATGAGCGTAGATCATCTACTACGACTATTTACCACATAATAAAAGTTACATATCATCCTAGAAGTTACATATCATCTACAAACAGTTCAGTACACTTAACCGTGTCTAAGAATCTTTAAACAATAGTTCAGTACACTTAACCGTGTCTACGAATCTTTAAACAAGATTTTAGTTAGTAAACCTTAACATTTATCTTTCTTTAAAAAACCACGTAAGGATGATATAAATTTCTTTTTTTTATCTTTTCACAGGAAACAATGACAAGCACTGTCTTATTTCAATGTATCTGCACGAAGGAATCCGAATCACATAAATATTTTACTCACAATATCCATACAACATATATTTTCTCAAATATTTCACTTATTGTTGTTAACAACAAGCACTGTCAGTGATTCAATGTATCTGCACGAACGAATCACAATCACATAAATATTTTACTAACAATATCCATACAACATATATTTCCTCAAATTTTCATTTATTGTTGTTTACTTATAACTTAGAGCTGGAAAAATATGATTCAACCGGCTTAACAAACCAGTTGAAATTGTTTCGATCTAATCTGATTTACATTTTGAATGGACCAAAAAAATCTTGATCTAGTAATTTGTTCCCTTATACTAGACCATTTTTATCAAATTTAGAAAATATTATTTTAAAAAAAATAAATTAAAATTATTACTTTTATATGTACGAATCAAGTTTATAACCCAACCCAAAAATTATTTAAACCGTCAGCTAAATTAAAATTAACCCATTTCTATTTACAATGCTATTTAATTAGTGTGATCAGATCTATTTTATATACTATTTATAATGGCCAATCGTGTTAACCCTATTTAATGTAATAACCATATTTATTTTTATGCATGTTACAAATATCTTCTACAAAAAATAACTTTGTTTGAACTGACGGAGAGTTTTATTCAAAATTTTTATATAAATATTCAATAAAATTGTACTTATCAGATTCGAATTTGATAATTTAATACAAACAATGATAATTCACATGTTAGATACTATTGTAACGATGGACTAAATGATATTTTTATGCAATAACTTAAAGTGATGGGATCTTTTAGGGTAGAAAAATATTATTATTACGTAAGTTTTGTTTTATATATACGTATAGAAGAGTAAAACTCTGCACTTGGCAAAGAAGTGAATGATAGCTAACAACACCCATGGGAGAGGTAGACACTGCTTTCATCCAAGACCCATTACACAGACCAAAGTTGTGTGTCATCGAAGCTGAAGCAATTCCTGTGATAGATCTCTCCCCAATAACCAACCATGCAGCTTCAGATTCATCTTCCATTGAAGGGTTGGTGAGGGAGATAGGGAGTGCATGCAAGGAATGGGGTTTCTTCCAAGTAATCAGACATGGGGTGCCCTAAATCTGAGACAAAACATTGAGACAGCTTCGAGGATGTTTTTTGGTCAGTGTTTGGAGGAGAAGAGAAAGGTTAGAAGAGATGAGAGGAATGCAATGGGTTATTATGACAGTGAGCACACAAAGAACGTTAGGGACTGGAAAGAAGTGTTTGATTGTGTAGCCAAAGACCCCACTTTGGTGCCTCTCACTGCTGATGAACACGATGATCGACTCACTCATTGGACTAATCAATCACCCCAGTACCCTCCACACTTGAGGTAAATAATCATCAAAGTTTTCAAGAATAAATACTAAAAAAAAATTACTTAGTTTCCAAATTTTGTATGATATTATTAGAATCATTAAATTAACTTTAATGTGATATAAAATATTTATAATCTTTTTAATAATATATGATACATAAAATATTTATTAATTTTAGTGCTGTGTCATCAGAAATTTACAAAATTTATGTCACTTAAACAGACGTTGATATACAAAAATCTTTAAAAAAGGATATTTGAGTGAGTTTAATCAATTTTAATAATATGTTTTATATATTGTTGCCATTATGGTATTATTATATTATTTAATTTTGTTAATAAATGTCTCCCAATAATTTTCTCTCTCACTTTTTATATCTCTTTAAACAGGTGTCTTATATCTACACTCTTTTTCTTATCTCTTTCATTCATAGTCATCCCATTCAATGACATTTATCTCCTTCATCTACGCTCACATCTTTCACACACAATCATTTTCTTCCTCCACATTCATCTTTTTTATGCATACTCATTTCTT
>Ga0099825_1010167_pt1 | contig 10403 bp, 6 predicted proteins | sample SiratroredBW_FD_76838 | JGI IMG/M metagenome (GOLD analysis project Ga0099825, IMG submission 76838) | Root nodule microbial communities of legume samples collected from California, USA - Siratro red BW | ecosystem: Host-associated > Plants > Roots > Nodule | place: USA: California | collected... | reverse complement strand
TATATATATATATATATATATATATATATATATATATATATATATATATATATATATATAATTTTATATGCTTCTATAAATCAAAGTCCAGATAACATATTTTCAAAATATGAATTATTTAATTAATTTATTCAATTTTAATAAAATTTAACACTTACCATGATAATGATATATAATTATAGTTTAACATTGAATCTATAAGATTTATATTTTATATAAATTTATTAACCGTATAACGTTCATTAAAAATTACTCCCATATATGAATTTATTTATTTATGCGACAAAGTTGTGATGACTACAATGTATATTATAAAAATTATGTTTTAGAGTTTCAATTAATAATTTAAAGTGATATAAGTTACTTTTAACTATTGGTTTTTTTTTCTTAATTATGCTTTTGGATCTTTCAGTTATTGTAATTTGTAATCATACAATATTCGTCCATTAATTTTAATTAGAGTTCTGTAATTGTAAGATTTTAATTTTTTTCATCGATATAAATTTGTTAATAAAATTTACTTATATTTTGGTAAATAGTGTCCTATAGTTTAGGAAGATTAAGAATGTATAAATCCTTTTTTAGACATCTTTTACCTTTCTCCCTTAATTTTCTTCATATATTTTTTAAAGACAAATTCTGATGGAGCTCTAAATTTCATTAGGTAATATAATAAATATTGGTGAGTGACTCTAACATTTTATTTCATAATTATATCTTATTGTATGGTGGATAAAGAGCCATATATATCAAGGAAAAATTATTTAAAAAATGCAACAAAAAATAATAATTGTTTACATTAATACTGGAATTTAAACATAAAAGTTCATGCAAATTTATACCCTCTCTGTTTTTTTTTTTTTTTCAAACTAACTTGTGTGCTGTGAATTTGCTGGTTTTGTCCAAGAAACAACCAGGAAAATACATCCCTTCCTCCCATCTGCAAACGGTGGACTCACGATGAGGACGAAATTCATATTTTCTATAAAAATAATATATATATATCGGATAACCCTAGAATCCTCCATGTCATTGAAGAGTTGTACGTTATTAGATATATATCTTTGGACAGCACGAGAAATCAAGGAACAGTGACTTAAGAAGAGTGGTTTAGTTTCTCTATGTTATTCATAGTTTTTTTTTTATTATTATAAAAGGCATATCAGGTCACTAAATTTATAAAATACTGTCTATTTAGTTTCTAAAAAGAGAGGAAAAAAAACCTGATTTAGGAAAAAAATGTGTGATAATTATTTCATGTAGTTAAGTTTTCTGAATGCCTTTATCCTTAAAATATAATTTTAATAAAGTTGAAACTAAATTAAGAATCATTTTACTATTTATATATAATATTTAAATCAATTCTTATTAATTAATAAGAATAAACTGGCGATGCTCACGCTAATGTCCAAATAGTGTACATGAATATCCAATAAGGTGACTAACGTTAACAACCGCTTTCAACATTTTATTTGAATGGTTCAGAAGTGAAAAAGTGGAAAATAATTTTCTTAACTGTAAATAAATATATATTTTGTTTATCATTTACTTTAAATATATATTTTTTCATTTCTTTACCATTTCTCTTTATGTAAAGATTTTATATTAATTAAAAATATAGTTAAACCCATAGTTAAATTAGTAAATGTAAACTTTTTGTTAGAAGATAAATGGATTTTCGAAAGATTGAATTAAATATAATCTTTTAGTAACATTTTTTGTCGCTACTCTTAATCCTTTAATCTAAATTTAAAGTGTGATGAAATCTAAATTCTCTAAATGAATATCAATAAACATGATATTTAGGTATTTTTATTATCGAAAATCTAAACTTAACACAATTTAATCAAGTAAAATTTTATGTATATTAAATAATATGTTTTCTCATATTTTCACCTGTGAATAATTATTTCTTCAAATATTTACTTCTCTAAATTAATATATTAAACACACTTCCTGTTAAAAAAATTATTTTATTAAAAAAATCAATAAAAAATTGTTTTTAAAAAACAATTTTTTCTTCAAAACACTCCTCCATTTCTTAAAAGAAAATAAAATCCAAGTCAATAACCTAATTCCAATTGAACTTTTTTTCGACCATCTAATATCTTATCACTCTTCAAAATTCTAATCTTCAAGAATTCTGAACCTACAGAATCATAAACTCCATAATATATATATATATATATATATATATATATATATGTATAATTAAAAGACAAATTATCCTACTTGGCCAAAAAATAAGGGTAAGTGTCCTACATATATATATAGCTAGCTTTCTCCCAACCCATAAGAAGCGTGTGTGTGTGTGTGTAGGAAGTGTTTTCATCTCCAACTCACTTTCTTTCCACTTCACTTTCCTCATTCTGCTTGAAAGCGACCCATCACACAACCGCGTAAAACCCTAATTCCTTTTTTTTTCTCACACGCTCTTCCTCCAAAACCTCACCACACACCCTTCTCAATATTTTATTGCATCAAGAAGAGCAAGTTCCACTTTGTCACCATTGCCCTCAATTTGTGACTTTTCTTCTCTCCATTTTTTATTCCCCTCACCAACTACTAGTTTATTGCAATCTTCTTCATCATCAACATGAATATTGGGACATCAACCAAAATGGGTTGTGATGTTCACACTATCAGATGAGCTTCAAAATTATAATTACTTTCTATTTCGGGCGTGATCATGTTTGATTAGTAGATAGTACTTGCTCAACATGAGTGTGTACTTATAAAAAAAATGGAAGATAATGTTATGACATATGAGTTAGAAATTTCATAACTAAAGTTTATATATTATGTTATTGTTTCCAAATCTGAAAATGTTAGATGTAAATGTTTTTCTTACTTTTATTTAAATTTTGTTTTGTCTCTACATTTTTTTTGTCACTATCTTTGACATCTTGCATTTCAATCACACAATGGGTTATTTTAAAGTAAATTCTCATAGTGTGTATGTGACATTAAATTATTAGATTTCGGCTGTTTCTTCTAGAAAAAAAATATTTTAATCCATGTGTTTAAAAAATAAGTTGAAGTTTATAAGAAAGCATATGAAATATTGAAATTTAATATTCTTTTGAATATGTTTTTTTTCTTTCTTTGAATAAGGTTCTCTAAATTACCTCAACTTTTTCCGTGATTGCTTGGTTCTTCAAATTTTGGAGGGTACAATATATTTTTCATCTTCAACCAATACAAATAATTATTTCTACATTAAAACTGATTTAAAATTTAATCTTAATCGTATTTTAAATTTATAACTGTATTCTTTTAAATCAACATTAAACGTATTGTAAATAGAATAAAGGGTGAATTAACCTATATCATTTAACAAATAAAATATGAGAATAATTTCAATAAATAACTCCGGCTGAGCTTGTTTATATAAAATCGGTATTAACCACATTCTATAAAAAGAATATCATATTATCAATTCCATAAAACAAATATTACACCTATGTTTTTTGAAGTATATATTAAGCTATCATTAATACTAGGCATGAAATATAATTCTAAATCCGATACCAAATGAATTAAGTTGAACTCTTCAATTCATCAACTCGTATTTTTTTTTTAAAAAAAGAATAAAAGTTAAAAAATTAAATTTTTTATTATATTATTTGAAGAATACAAATATACAATAATATTATAATTTAAATCGTTAAAATTATAAATTAAATTATAATTATTAATTATAATAAAATAATTTAACAGTAAAAATCATTTTAATTAATTTATTTAGAGACATTAATTAATTAATTAAAAATTTAGAGAATATTTATATAATTAATTATATTTAATATATATATATATATATAATAAAATTAAAAAAAACTGACAATACTTGTCAAAATTTATAGTCCTACTTTTCGTAGGCCATTGGATCGGATTAAATAACTTGTTTTACTACTCGAAATTAATATTCCGACTTGTGTGTGAATTTATTTTACTTTTTTAGTTTTTTCTATTAACCTTATGCTATTTTAATTGTTCATAAATCATTTTTAATGAAAATTAATTATCTCTCAGAAAATTCAATAAACTAAACACTGATTAAAACTATAATAACTAGTAAACATATGGGGGATGTAGCCATTGTGTGCATATTTATTATCATAAAAGTAACCATCACAATAAATGTAAACAAAAGAATAATTATAAATATTCATGCCTAATTATAAATAGTTAATTATTAAAACAATTTATTTTTGCAATGTTATGGAACACATTTAATATAAAACTACTTCAGAAAATATCAGGAGAAGAAAATAACAGCGTTTCGAAACGTGGAAGGTGGAAAATTGAAACCCTCAAAGCCTTTTAGAAATTTCTACCCAAAAAAGATAAAAAAAAAAAAAGAAAAGAAAAAACGTTTCAATTGGAGAAAGCGCGTGAGTAAACGTACTGGTCATGCGCTGTGTATTTTGAACGCTGTACTTATCTATACGCGCACACACACACATCTTCCACCCAAGAAACAAACAGGTAGTTATATATAAACAACCTCTTTGCCTGTCCCATGCCATAATTCATGTCTGTTGCTTCTTTCTTCTCATCTTCTTCTTCTTCTTCTCTCCCATTTAATATTATCATTATTCCACTACTCCAACAACAACAACAAGAACAAGATTAGCGTTATGGGTCTCTTTCTTTCTCGGAATTTGGCTTGCAAATTCATATACCCTTTTCTTTTCTCCAAGAGGGTTTCCAAGGATTTGTTTCCCAAGCAGTTGGAGAACATGATGTCTCTGGTTTCCCCTCGTACTGGCAGGCATTTGCAGCGCTATGACCAAGGATGTCGCCAAGTTGTGGGGTGTGTTTCTGTTCCTTCCTATGCCTTTTTCTCCATGTTTCTTCTTCTGGGGTTTCATCAAGTTCGGATTTTTAGGGGTTTCTTACTTTCTTTCGTTCTCTTAGTAAATGTTTCTATCGCAGTAATTTTACACTATCCAGGGTTTGGTTTTAATTTAAACTTGTTGAAATTGGAAAATTTTCTTTTAACAAGTGTTTTAAGAACTGAAAGATAGAAAGAAACAAAAACTAATCTTGAAAAAATAACCAGAGTTAGCAGCATCTCTAGAGTTGAAGATGTTTTGAAAATTTCAAGTTTTTCTCAATTTGGGGGCTTCTTGTTTTTGTTTTTTTTTTTAAGAGGGTTTAAAGGGTGTCTTTTGATTTAATTATTGATGGCCGGTGGCAGAAAAAAAAATACATTTTTTGAAATAAAAAATGATTCTTTCGTTTGGTGGGTTTGAGGTTAAATTTGTCTTTTTCTTTTTTTGTGTGTATATTATTGAGTTGTTATGCTGACTTGTTCTGTGGGGTGTTTGTGGAAATGAACAGGTGCATTCCTTACAGATACAAGAACAATGGAACAAAAGATAAGGAGTTAGAGGTTCTTGTCATTAGTGCTCAGAAAGGTCATGGAATGCAGTTCCCAAAGGTATTGTTTTGTCCTCCACATCTTGTATTGTTTTGAAACTAAATTTTTGGTTCATTTCAACCCCTTTTGGTCTTGTTGCTGATGTCAGTGTGTTGTTTGGCCACAGGGAGGTTGGGAAATAGATGAATCCATGGAACAAGCTGCTCTAAGGGAGACTGTAGAAGAAGCTGGGGTTATTGGCAGTGTTGAGGTAAGTGTGTTTGTGTGTGTGCAAGCACTTTTTAGATTGAGTTTTTCTTCAGCCCCATAAATAATTGTGCCTTTGATTCTTACCTTATGTGTGGTGTTTGATCTCTTGCAGAGTAATTTGGGTAAATGGTATTACAAGAGCAAACGCCAACCCATAATGCATGAGGGATACATGTTCCCTTTGCTTGTTAAGAAGGAATTGGATAACTGGCCAGAGATGAACACAAGAAAACGCAGATGGGTAAGTGTTTAGCCCATCATTCAATTTTCAGATTCACTTTTCCAATAGCAATATTTTAATCTGATAACTCTGATTTTGCTAGTGTTCTAATGTTGAATTGATATGCATCATGCAGATGACTGTGGCTGAGGCAAAAGAAATATGCCCTTATACATGGATGAAGGAGGCTTTGGATGTATTGGTCATGAGACAAAATCAGCTGCACTCCAAAAAAGATCTGGACATGAGTAGATTGTAAATTGTGTAAGGGGTGTTTGGTTCCACGTTTCAGAAGTGATTTTTCAGGAACTAGTAACTATAACTTTACATTTCAAAGGTGATTTCTTACTTCTCAACGAATTCCAAACACGCATGTAGCAGATAATTGCTTTTGGAATCCACCAAGTGGTAAAACAGAAGCACTCAGAAACTGTTGATGGCAAAGAAACTGAGACATCAAAGCCATGAAGAGGGAACTGATTTTCAAGGTCACAATTTATCCCTGAAGTTTGTTTCTGTCTTCTAATTGGCTATAGTTTGAAAGTTTAGCTTGCTGATTTGCAGTGGTTGTAATTGAGATCTAGCTATAGAAATCAGCAGTAGATGTACAAAATCAATTCATTCTTTCATTCATTTGATTCTTTGTAATGTAATGTATGTGTAGGTAATGTGTAGAACACATTCTTCTTGTATCCAATAAAATGAAAAAGAGAGTAACTTCCATTTTGTGACTGAAAACTACACTTGGTATCTTCTATTACAATCACCTATGTATCACTTGCACAACTCCCAGGGTCATACAACAGAGCAATACAAATGCTTGAAATGAAATTGTTTTCAGGTCTCTAATCTGATTCTCAGTGCATCAAACACTTCATCTGAGTAATTTTAATGTTTTTTCAATGATTCAACTTCAATTGAAGTTCTTTAACAAGTAGGGGCACAACATAATCTGATGTGAGGTCTCAGAAACTGAAGCAAGTTTCATTTGATCCCAATTAAAGTACAAGTAACTTTTAAAATGATGGATTTGACCTGGTAGTTAAAAAAAAATATATCTTTCACTATGAACCAAACTCAGCAAAATTTGGAGCCAATTATTGTGTTGAGTAGCATCAAACTATGGAATGATTGCGGCAAAACCTTTGTGGTTATGTTAGGAGAAGTGGTTGAGAAGTGAGAACAAAGACAATGATTTAGTAGAGAATATACCTACATTTGTTTCTAATCATCTCTTCTTAATCAAATGATAAGTATAAATAAAGTGAAATACTTTCTCCTAATCATATTTAATTAAAATTTCTCATCCTTCCTTTCATTTTTTTCAAAGTTTGATTTTTTTTAATGAAAAACAATCACTAAATTAAGAAATCATTAGAAAAAAGTAAGAGTTTTAACTTAGGCTGAATCAATTAATTTGGTAAACTTTGTTTTTACATATTTAGTTTATTACAAGTTAATTTAAATTTGAGCACACTCTTCAATAGTTACAATTATAGACAGTTTAAAAATATAGTTTTTTACAGTGAATGAATAAAATTAAATGAATTTAAGCTTATGATCAATAAACATGAAATGAAGCACTTCTATGTATATTTAACTTGGAAAAGGGTGTTCTTTGTAATGAGTGATGAAAACATGGTACATAAGAAAAGACAAAGGGATGCTACTAGGTCAAGCAATGAGATGATAAGGTAAGATTGTTACATGATTCTTATTGGCTAACCTAAAAGGTGGATGGAGATGTGTATTTATTTATTTATCTTTCATTCTGTGGATGGCACAGGGTTTGAAGCCAATAATGTTGCCATCACCATTTCATATTATCAATCATGCTTGCAAAGTACCTTTCCAAAATGATGTGGAAAACATCAATTGAGCTACAATTCTCATATCACCAGTGAGGTTACAAATTTGAGAGTTTTCCACTACATGTGAGAGACAAATTCTCTTGGGTAAAACCGTCCAAAGAAAAAAAAAAAAAACAAAATCAACACTTGTATACTTGTTTTGTTTTGAGACTATGAGTGTGGTGTTGGTCAATGGATGTTAATGATTAATATGAATGAGCTTTGGAAAGTTAATTGAGTAACGTGTAAGGAGAAAATAAAGGGAAATGATGGGGTCAACTCTTGTTTTAGATGAATGATTGTGTTTGAGAATATTATGGAAGAGAAAATGGAAGTTATTTTGCCACTTGCAAATTTGATCCTCAAGTTTAAGTTTAAAATTATAATAAAATTTGGTAAAGTTAGTAATTAGTTAAAAAAAATTTATATATATAAAGTCAAACTTTAATAGAGTTGTATCCGAGTTCAGCAATTAAATGTTGTGTCCATCTATTTTATTTTATTTGGATATCAAATTTCCATATTGTTAGGTGCTGGATACTTGATAGTACAATAAATAACAATAATTATGTGAAAGAGGAAGTTTAAATTTTCATTTGAATTTATTAAGAACTAAAAACAGAATTTTGTAATGTTCCCAAAGATTAAATACAGAACTCATTTTTTTTCCTATTTTACTTTGTTCCTGTTGTTATTTACTTGTTTATGTTTTCATTGTTATGTTTTTTTCCTTATCACCAACCTTATAAATGACACCCCTTTGTTATTCTTATCATTTCCAATACCTGTTTACCATAAAATTAAATTAAATTTGAAATTCTAATTATAATTATAATCCTTGGCATAGCTTTTAATTTCATCATCTTCTAAACACAATTTAATATTCGTATTATAATTCTTTTTATATCATTATCTAATTAAGGACGAGTATCTATATTATTATATTATAAAAAAATATGTACTTTTTAGTAATTTCCTTAGTTATTATATTTTAGTTAGATAATTCATTGGAATGACTCTTATTTTTTTTTTTTAAGCCTCAACTAGGGTTTGTCTCTTAAAGCTTGAGAATTGAAGACAATGATACCCCCTTCCTTAATCCATTGTGAAGATTTTTCACAAAAAAATCATGACATAATAGTCAAGGTTCAGGTTGGATAATAATGATCGTAATAATATTATCTTCAATGACTTAAGGGAAGAATAATATATCATTTGTGAGAATAAAGAAAATTAAAATCTCACATCGATTAAGATTAATGGTAGTTTATTTTTTTTCTTTCTTCTAAGAATAAAATTAAGTGTCAATTTTAAAACAAACAATATTTTATATGTGATAATTAAGCTAAACAATGCTATTTTAATAAACTTGAAGTAAAAATACATGTTCCCAACACCATGATGTGAGACTGAGACTTTTTGAATGTATTAGAACAAGTCTTAAGATTGCAAACCTTCTTTTTGTTTCTACAAAGCATTCAATGTTCAGTCTTCAAACTAGGTAATAGTTTTAACAGGTAACTCATCTATAATTGTTAGTACAAGAAAATATGGATAAAATTTTAAAGATACTCTTCGAATAACTTGATCCCTTCTCATTATAAAATACTAAAAATTTCCTTTTCCTTGAGAGCGTTTGAAAGCCCAGTTAGAGGAGTAACTAGGATTATGATTTTACACCAATTTCATCAGCACGCTTAGAAGTTTTAGACACAAAAACATAAACTCCTTTTCATTATAAAAATACACAAAATAAACACATAAAAGTCCTTTGAAATAGCCATAAACACATCACTAGAGAGAAGACATAATACAACCATAATAACAAAAAAAATGGATTAGGAACGTCACACAGCAACTGAGGCAATGTGAACTACAGCAAATAATTGGTTAATAATCTTTATACCACTACAAAACAATTTTAACTGATGCTATTGAACATTTTTTTGAGCTGAGAATACTACATTATGTAGATTTCAACGTCTCTTTCAATCAGAATTAACATTGCATTACCTGTTTCATGCAAAAGAGAAGTATCAGTATTAATTAACGTAAAACAGTGAATTAACATTGATTGGTAGATTAATAAATACCTTCCAAAACCACAACCTCCTTTGATAATATAAAGCTTCTCACTCAAGGCTGATTTCAAAGAATTAACATAAATTAACCATAAAATTATTTCTGAAATAACTGTAAATCCGGAATTAGAATTAACATTTTTCACTTCTATGATCAATTCGCTTTACCTGCTAAGACCTGACCAGCACTCTTAAGGGCAACATCAGTAGGATTATTCATTACATCAGTGTCTTCCACAATATCTAAAACGAAGTATTGATAAAAGCCAGAGACGTATTTATGTATATCAGGCAGCCAAAGCAAACAAAGAGGATCTGTGCAGCATCCGACACATGTTCAAAAGCATCATTGATTTTCTTAATTGCAACTTTTACCCAATATGAGCGTCAACCGCAGAACACCAGACACCGTGACTTCCTTTTCCAATCATAACTACTTGTCTATCCATACTTTATCATTTCAACAAGTCTCTAGCGATCATTTTAAGCAGAAATTTCTCTGCCTTGTTAGTCTCATCCTTTTCAAAAAGTGCACAAATCACCACTTGAAAAGTTATAGCATCGGACATACAACCGTAGTCTTCCATCATGGACCACAAGGTCAACGCCTCATC
>Ga0099825_1010166_pt1 | contig 10405 bp, 2 predicted proteins | sample SiratroredBW_FD_76838 | JGI IMG/M metagenome (GOLD analysis project Ga0099825, IMG submission 76838) | Root nodule microbial communities of legume samples collected from California, USA - Siratro red BW | ecosystem: Host-associated > Plants > Roots > Nodule | place: USA: California | collected... | reverse complement strand
TATTTTATTTTATTTTTACCCCTTAATAAGTTGCAACTGATTTTTCAATCTACAGGTTTCAAGATTGCAAGAACAGTTGCAAGCTGAGAGGGATCTTAGAGCTGCATTGGAAGTAGGTTTGAGTATGTCTTCAGGGCAGCTCTCCAATTCACGTGGCATGGATTCCAAGGTGCTTTCATATTCTTGTAATTTTACCATTCTTTTTCCCTTTTGGATTCTTTCTCAGTAACCCCTGTACTAAATATGCTAATATACAGACAAAGGCTGAACTGGAAGAGATTGCACTTGCTGAAGCCGACGTTGCTAGGTTGAAGCAGAAGGTTGCTGAACTCCATCATCAACTTAATCAGCAACGGCAGCATCACTATGGGTCTATTACTGATGTGGGTGATCGATACCAACATACTCAAAATCATCCTCAACAGTGAGTATGCAGACCTGTTATTTCTAATAGCAAGAGGAAAAATCTACTGCATAGGAAATTTGTGATGTTCTTCAAAATTCAAAATTGGTGCAGTTCCACATGAATTTGACACCAAATTCAATTTCAATGTACTGGCATATACCAACTTCAAAAGATTAAGTACCCTACTTGAGTTGATACTCAAAGTATTGGGTTTAGGAAATTTCTTAAATCATGGAGATGAAAAATGTTGTAATCTTTTCTTTTTCTTGGTTTCCTTTTAAATGATTCTTTGTATAATTGTATCATCTGCCCCGTGGTCTTGTACTTATCCTAGCCAAATTCTAGTTTCTTGCTGTTTTGGGACCTGCCTTTTAATTGAAATCCATATTATCTTGTTATTTCTTTCTTTTGATTATTTTTTTTACTCATGCAGGAGATTTCTTCAGCAAGATTTTGATTCAACCCTGGCCTTCTGTAATCATGAAAGGAAACAAAGGACTGAGGTATGTTTTATATAGTCTAGCCAGGCAGAGGGTTGAATCTTCTCGATGTCCTTAATCTAACCTTTTCAACTCCTTCCTTTTAGTATTGAAGTAATTACTTGAGTTGATGCTTAATCATGATTACGAAAGTTAGTTCCATAATTAACCCCAATAATGGAGATAAAACATTTCTTGTTTTTCTTTCCCTTTTCATACTCATTACCATAAGTCGGAAATTTATTTTACGGAGGATTCATTTCATTTGGTGTATTAGAATCTGAAATGCTCCTGACCCAAAATTTTATCACTTTTTCTCTAATCTCAGCCTGTCCATTTTTATTATTTCTTTTTTATGATAAAACTAGTTCATTACTTTTGGATGATTTAGTTTATTGTTTGGAGCACTCAAACAACAGTAAAATTTGCCTTTTCATTTGTGCAGGAGAATTTGATGGGCACTGATTGGAGAAACATCAAAGGACAAGTATTGGCATCTGGTAATGGTAGTAGGCAGCCTTCACGAAAGCAATTTATAGAGTCAAGTCCTAGTGATTCAAAAAGTACTGAGGCATCAACAAGCATGTCTGTAGATGATCTTGGTGCCGTTGACTCTGCCTCGGTGCCCTCCACCTCAAGGGCAGCAGAGGTAAGCATAAGATAAAGAAATGTCTTCAAAAAGTTATTCTTATGCAAAATTCTAGTAACATCATTCTATTAGTTTTGTCATATACAAGTGTCATAAAGTGAGACTTTAAACTTAATTTAACTTCACAAATTTAGTTTGTAAAATAAGATTTGCACCAACTTATATACTATAATTTAGTCGTATCTGAAGGTAACTATGCATATCCAACATTACTTTTTGTTGATACATTTTGGCATAATCTTTGTGTGCTTGGTGAATAACATAGTTGAAGTGGTTTCAGGTGGGTGAATATGGAAGACATCCATCTGTAGCATCTTCAACGTTAGTAGAGTTAACTACTCGTCTGGATTTTTTCAAGGAACGGCGGTCCCAGCTGATGGAACAACTCCATAACCTTGATTTGAATTATGGTTCTACAACTTCCCAAGACTTTGTCTATAAACCGACATCGCCATCATGGAGTTGACTGGCCAAATAGGTGCTTCGTAAAATCTGTGTGGAAGAATTTTGGCTGACTTGTTGTATATCCTTTCAGTCTTTGACTTGTTGCATATATTTGTATCTCTTATGGTCTGTGTACTGCTTCATTATTATTCTCTTGGCTCCTATTTAATTTTTTTCTCTTCTTTTGGTAGTGAAGTTCATTGGAGTTGAAATGAAAGGCTTTCCTTTTGGTCATCATAACATTTGAGTTCTTTTGTTTCTTTAGGGGAGGGGGTGGAATTTGGTGTAATTATATTATATGTCAATAGATGGGGAATTTTGTTGTTGAACAAACAAAGTGAGGAAATTTTAATTACTGTTTTGGCAAATTCTTTGTACATAGGGACATGCAATTGCCAGTTTGTCACCTATGTGGAATGATTGTTGTGTATCTAGAAACTTGCTTGTGCTGCTACTAACAATGGATTTTCTATTCACAGTCTGAATTTTTTCTCAAATCACAAGATACAATTTTCCTCACAAGGTACAGTGATATATTGCTTTAATGATCCCAGCCTTAAATAATTCACCACTTATTCTATCAACTAACTAGTCCGTGCGACCTACCAGTCTTAATGAGAGTAATTATATATCTTAACTACTTTGGAATTATATATCAAAATTGACTATATTAAATTCATCAAACTAATATCTACCAAATAATAAAGAAGTTTTTTAAATTGGTTACGTACGTAACTAATATTTAAAAAGTCGCAATTTCAAGTCTACTGTCTAATCTCTAGATCTACATATCAAACCCAAGGTTCGGAGGTTTAGCATAGTGAACTTGAAATTCATTATAATTATGCAAAAAAAAAAGTTGTCATAGATCCACATACTCCTCCTAATAATTACAATAAAGTTTGATTCTTAACATTTGGGGTTGGGTTTAATTCAGAACAACAAAATTGCTTGTAAAATGAGAATTATCATACTCGTACACTCCATTTTAACCATATTACGAGTTAACGTAGAATATACAATGTGTAATTATAAATTTTAAGTATATTCAATATTTAATTTAACATAATTAAGATCTTAAAAAATTCCTCAAATTATTATTTCAACTAAAAAATTCATAAATTAATTTAATTAAACTATCTTACAACTTTAACTCAAATATAAATATCAAATTTCACTTCAAGTAAAAAATCCCTATTCTCCGTCCCCTTTCAAAGACTAATCACACATTATAATAAATCCTGCAAATTTTATCAAATTGCTTAACTTTTTAACTTACAAAATTATTGCGTATCCCAAATTCAGCATGAATATTTAAAAAGGAAATAAAATATTAAGGATTTTAAATGGAGAATTGAAAAGGGAAAAAATGTTAAAGTTTTGTTCAAAACAAATGAAATACAAAAATTACTTCAAAATAGAATTGAAACTAAAAAACTAAAAATGCAGCTAAACCTAAAAAAAGGAATTTATTTCTGCAATGAGGTATAAAACAATTCATACACCTAAAGGATAAAAGAAATGTAACAAATGATATAATAGAAAAGATAAACACAAAATAATGTATAAAATGTATGAGTTGTTACATAAGTAACACAACTCAGCCTAAAAAGAAAAAGAAAAAAGAAAAACACCGATTCTAAAGAAACAAAATAGATGACAGGGTAGTCAAAGGTGCAATATTTAGAGTAAACTACACTGCAAACTTCTACCGATTACATCTCACATTGGCAGCCTAAAAGCGGGGAAAAAAAATAGGGAAGAAGGAAAATAGTTGTATATTGCTCCAATGACATCATCTAAAACCATAATATTCCTTGTACGTGTGAACAAAAGCCAAAAGGATGATACTTGGCGTGGAAACCTCCAAAGGTTTCTGATTGAAATCGTACATATCAATAGATTTTCCACCAAGCATTAGAATCAGTATGAGCCAAACAAGTAGTAAAGTGAAAACCGAAACCATTTCCCTTTGCAATTTTCCTTTCCATTGAACAACTATCATGATAAAATGATAATCATTTTCTAACATCAAAAAGCGAACTCAATTCAGTTAGATATCCATACTAGAGTATTTTCTTTACATTGACTTACAAATGCACTCGCAGTTACATTATGCTGTCCTATATTCCTGTGTTAAACGGGCACTCGCTTGCCTCTATAGCGATCAAACAACTGCAAAATGCACAGAAAATTGGCAGCATTAGTTTGAAAATTTCAGCATGATGTGCAAAATAAAAGCAAAGGGCTTCAATATCTACTAAGTGTGGCACTTCATATTCCCTTCGTTTTTTTGTATCTGTTTATCTAGAACAAGACAGTATCAATTAATATCTTCTCAACCATGACCTTTATCTCTACCTAATTCTGAAATACTTTCCAAACATTTCATGAATGACAGAAATAATAGGAAGAGACATTAAGAAGTTAAAAATAATTTTAATGCAAATGATAATGTTAATTATATTTCATAACCTGGGTGTTATCCCTCTAATTGGATTGATAAAAAGAAACCGAAGAAGCATCACTCAATAATCTCTAGACATATATATAGAACCAACCATTAACGTCAGATTTCTCATCATATAGTCAACTTTCCTCTTTACCCTATGTCATTATCAAAATTCACACCTACTTATGAAAAACAAGATTGATCAATCAATCAAAGTGACTAAAGATTTCTTGATCACTAATTATTGACATGTAGAACCCAAACTGGTGATTGAGTAAATACTTTTGTGAAGATTTAGATAACAGGTAAAGTCATCAGAAAAACATACCGATCGAATATACGGTTGTTGAATCAACCAACCAAGAACAGGAATCTTCTGTAAGAAAACAGCCAGTGTAGGCCAGAATCCACTGTGCAGTATAATCAAAATTAGCTTTAAGCATGTAAAATACTCAAACACAACAGAATTCTTTTAAATTTGCACTGAACCTGAATAGTACAATGAATCCGTATGCCTCAATAATCATGCCCAAAATAGGCCACCCCATTATAAGAATGACGAACCCAACACCAAATGAGATCGTTCCCTTGAAGAAGAGTAAAACGTGAGCGGGGAAAATTTACCAGAAGAAAGTACGAGGCACCAAGTGAAAAGACTGAGAAAATGTAACAAGTTTACCTTGAAATTACTTCGTTTCATGAAGAATTGCATAGTGGATTTTAGTCCAATGGTTACGGACACTCCAGAAACAAACAGGATCTGATTTGAGCATCAAAACAGATAGCAAGGCCTCAAAAAAATATGTAATTAAGCAAAATCAGATGAGAAGCAACTTCTTAAACAAGTAATTTGTAAATGAATCGTACATTTCCCATGGCTAGCAATCCCTTGTCAAAGAAGAAGATGATCCCAAGGAATGAGAAAAATATACCAAAGCCAGTTAACCCTAATCCAATCTCTGTAACATGTGCCAATCACATACATTAAATATAGTAAGATCACAAAACTGTAAATACGTTAAGAAATAGGACAGTAGTAGATATCAAATATGTAATATAGAAAAATAACTGATGCACAGTTTTGTAAAATGAATCCTTATGCCACTTACTCTTTCGATCATTCATCTCAAAGGAAACCATTTTACCAACAACTCAGAAGATCAAGCACCTTGCCTTCGCTGAAACTCGCAATAAATAACCAAACTCAGTTAATAAATTAGTGTGAAATTTGAATCATATTCTCCATGGACGGATTTATTTAAAGAGAATACTGCAGCACTGCCACCATAGAAAATTTTAATCCAAAAAATTACGCTAGGACAACCAACTGCTAAAAGTTCAGCACAGTTCAGCTCCCATTGAACAAAAAAACAAAAAACAGATGAACTATAATATAAGACTCAAGTTACCCAGCCACTAACATATCAAATCTTTCAAACGAAATAGACCAAAAATATAAGACTTCTTATGTCCATAGAAAAAGTACAGGCAACAATACAAGCAACAAAAGTTTAAAGTAACCAGGAAACCCAATGTGTTCAGCAATACAAGTATAATTGTATAAGAGAAGGGAAAACTACACTGATCCACGAATTAGAAGACGTGCATTTGATTTAAAACCGTACAACCCAAATTCTAGTAATTCTGAAGCTGAAAGGCCACATCAGTTAATCAACTTGAACAATGCATACAACTATATTCTTCTCTAATCAATAAACTATAGTAGTTGAGTTTTTCCAAATTTTGGAACGTCACTGTATTTAAGAGAGAAATAAAAACCAAAACATAAATTTTGTTTGCACATATATCAAGTATGATAAAAGCTGGCAACTTGAATAGTCAATAATATCCAATCCAGGCTCAAAAATTGAAAGTTACTCTACTCACATCAAAACCATAACCTAGAAATTAGAACTGAAGTCTCGAGAAAATCTAACACTACTAAGCACTAAATATATCAAACCATTTCAAACAATAGAATATAATATTCGCTAGAAGTGTTGTTGTATAACATATGGTTAAAAACACAGATTTCGAGAAAAAAATGGAATACAGAACCAAATAAAAAACACACGAGAAAATATTTGTAGAAATACGTTAAATAGCCTTTTTCGTGTACAGGAACATTTTCTAGCATTTTCAAATTTCAAAAATAATAAATTTCAGTAGAATAACGACTTAGAACTCTAGCAATAACCAGAGGGATTTCAGTGCAATCGATAATTCCTCCACGGTAGTTAAGCATTTTAACAATGAACGAGAGAATATTCCACGTTTCTGTTTCAAAGACAACACTAATGAAAACGTAGTTACGTAGTCCATGCTATTGCTATGAAAGCAGGTGAAGGAAATCCTTCAAAATTGAATGCGATATTGAAGCGAGAGAGTCCGAGAAAACAAACGCGATTCGAAAAATGAGATTGCCGAAAAGTGAAAGCGAAGTGAAGAGAACAGAAGTGGTGGGATCTCACGTCTTTGGTTTCAGTAACCGAAAGAAATCGATGCAAAAGCATACAGAAGAAAATTAATATGCAGGTACAGCGAGAGATAGTGCGGTTACCGGCGACGGAACCGTGGCGTCGACGGAAATAGGAGGAAATGGTCGCCGGGAGTGGTGGTAGTGTTGAACAAGAAAGATTCTCAAAATGCAAAAATCAAAATAGTTTCACAAAAAAAAATTTGCTTTGAAATCTAACCATGGGCCCTAACCATGTATGGGCCCAAATATACAAACCATGTTGGTATTTATTTTATACATGTACTATTTGCACTCCCTTTAATTGCTTTCCATTGGCTATTTTCACCCTTTAAATCTCATTTTACAGTCTATTTGCTTTAACAATTGTGAATTAGTTGTTTTAGAGGCATAAATTAGGTTAAGGAAATGATCACCAAAATCTATGCTTTTAAGTATGTGAATGACAACATCTCAACGTCATTTATACACTTTTTTTTCCTTTCTATTTTCTCATAATTTTTGCTTCTATTTGTGAAATCTCATAATTTTTGCTTCTATTTGTGAAAAGCGAGATGAAGAAAACAAGAAAGAGATATCGAACATTTTATGTAAAAATAATATATATATATATATACATATATATATATATATATGAAAAATTGTATAAAAAAACCATTGTTCATTGTTCAAAATATTCTATTATCTGTCTCATGACTTATTTTGAAACCTCTTAAGTCATGAAACCTCTTAAGTCATGATTAATAGTGAGTTTTTTATCAATTTTTTCGTTTCGTGTAATCCATCTTTTTTTATGATGAAAAATATTTTCAAATTAATATTTATTTCATATCGTAACATTTTATTGAAATAAATTTATCATTCTTCTTTCATGGTTCACTTTTCTTCTATGACTCACACTATTTGTTTAGAAAAAAAAAAAAACTCATTTGATTTAACTATTTATATAAAATGATTTGATGACTATTATTCTTTTCATTGTATAACTTAAGTAAGAAAGGTTTCTAGTAATATTTAAGTAGAGGTTGTTTAACATAGTTTTTTAATTAATTACACCAATAAATATTTCATATGACTTATTAAGTATCTGGTTGATACAATTAGGGTTTCAGTTGAGATTTTACATGGTGACCTAATCACAATAGTAAAAAATAAATTAGTAAAAACAACTTGAAAATAATAAAGAAAAAATATTAAAAAAATAAATGAAAAAAGTGTGGTATAAAAAGTCCATTATCAATTGTGTAAGAGGAAATTGACAAATTTTTAGTTGAATTGTGCTTACAAGGTTTAATTACATTTTTAAAGTTCGTGTAAACTAGTTCCACGTCACTTATATCCATTTTGAAAACTTTAGAAATATATTGGTATAAAAAATACTTGAAACATGATAAAAATTAAGTAGTGTAAAATTCTTATCTTGTGGTATACTTCATAAAACACAACAATCCTCCATACATTAAAAAAGGTGAAAGAAAGAAAACAAAGAAGAATTTTGAGTCTCATATAAGATCTAAATGTAGTTTCAGGGGAGGTGATAAAGAAAACTATCGGAAACATTTTTAGAATGACAAAGCTTATCATACATTGAAATTGTTATATCAAGTTACAAACTAGTAAATATTTAATGTACGTTAGTAATCAATCATAGTACACCTCACAATTCTTATGGTTGTTGCTTTACCACAGTATGTTCTTATTCAATATTCATGAGTGTTTAAAATATATTGTCAATATCTTAAACAATAAACCTGACTTGACACTTGTATAGGTGATTTCATGGATTGTATGTTGTAAATCATACACCACCTATAAAAAAATATGAAAATCATTTAAAATGTTGTGAAAAGTTAAACTTACTTGCATAGGGTTTTATTGCATATTTTATCCTCTTAATAATGAAATATTTAATACTTTCACAAATGGTATGAATAGGCTATAATAAATTGATGAAGTGTTAACAAAATCTTCAACTTATTTATTTCTAACTATATGAACCTTCTCCACTATATCTCTTATTGTTGAAAGTGACAACTTAAGTTTCATTCCCCTTGATATTTATAAAATTATATTGCTTAACATGGGTTTTATTAAACAATCTACTAAATATTATTTTAACTTAATATAATCAATATAATTTGTTTAACTATTTAAAAACTACTTTATGAAATTTATGTTTATTGGGTGTGTATATTTTTAAATTCTCCATATATATTATTTTTTTTACTTTTTTTTGTCATGTAAGTTAATTAATATTAATTGTTACACTTTTACCACATAGGTGAAGTTCACATAATATATGATTTAGTGAGATGACAAAAGATGTGGTTATAACAAAAATTGTGATTACAGATAAGTTAAGATATATGTGTCAATTATTATTTTCGATAAATAGAAAGAAAATATAGGTCATAATTTAACATGTACACATAATAAGAATCTAACAAGAATATATAATTATAAATTTTATCTTAATAAAGTACAAATAATATTTTATCACAATTATCTCTTTTTTATAAAAACATATTTTTTTATCATAACATTTTTGTTGGATTAAAATAACACTTTAATCCAACCCTCCTTTCTAATCATGTTATAGATATTAAAGTAATTTTACTTATGAACATATATGTAACTTCAAAGCTGAGATTTTCAAAATGTAAACTTTAAAATAAACTTTCATTTTCTTACAACTAAACAAAATGTGAACTTTAAAATAAACTTTAATTTTCTTACAATTAAATTAATTACAGGCTTATCAAAATATAGTTGTTCTTCTCCACAACTCCAATTTTTTTTTCTTAAATCTATTCATAATATATTTCTTGAAAAAGAATAACAACAATTATATTCTTTATTTTGTTTAAATTCATCTTATAACCTTTAAATGATTGCTATTTTTTTCCCTTCATGTATCTTATATTGAGATATATGATAAGCTAACCTTTTATAAACATAACAAGTTTTCTTTCTCTAGAAAGTAGGGTTAAAAACATTAACTCGAAGAAAATTAAAATTATTATTTTTATTGCGACAATATCTTTTATCATATCTCTTTTAAATTTGTTTATCTTCCATCATGTTTGGATTAATAAATAATATTATGGTCTTACTAACAATATATTTATTTTTACTAATATATTTAATAATTATAAAAATGATAAAAAAAAAGATATCTCACTGTACTTTTTAATTTAAGAACTTAATTATTTTTTTTTCAAAAAATTCCAAAACTCAAATTGTATTCCAAAAAGAAAAATATATCTTGCCATTCCCTTTTACAATATAACCATTTAACAACTTATTTTATTAATATAATAATAATTTTACATTTATTATTATTATATATTAATATATTAATAAAATATTTTATTAAGTGGTTATATTTAAAAAAAGAGTGTCAATATATTACTACCTTAAAAAATAAAAATAAAAACATTGAAATTCAGAAATTTCTAAAACAACTTAACAATTTATTAAACCAAAATAAAAACAGAAT
>Ga0099825_1010164_pt1 | contig 10409 bp, 3 predicted proteins | sample SiratroredBW_FD_76838 | JGI IMG/M metagenome (GOLD analysis project Ga0099825, IMG submission 76838) | Root nodule microbial communities of legume samples collected from California, USA - Siratro red BW | ecosystem: Host-associated > Plants > Roots > Nodule | place: USA: California | collected... | reverse complement strand
TTTTTTTTTTTTTTAATATAATAAAAAATTAAAAAAAAATTTTTTTTTTTATACAAAAATTAATATTATTTAAATTTTTTTTATTTTTAATTCAAAATTTTAAATTTTTTTTTTTTTTTTTTTTTTTTAGTTTTTCAAAAATAATAAAATTTTTTTTTTTTTTTTTTTTTTTTTTTTTTTTTTTTTTTTTATTATGAGAAGAGGCTCTATATCTTTAAAGGGTTAAAAACATGGTTTGAAAGGAAACATTGGATTTTTTTTTTCTTTATTGGCATTCAATTTCATGTGTTAATAATAATAATATTCACGACAATTTATTGCTGAAATTGGGCCATAAATAAATATGGATTAACTTTCTCTCTTTCTCAACAAAAGGAAAAGTTAATGGGAACCTCGTTTTCATGGCCATGATCATAATGGATCCATTGAAGTGTGAACCAAATTTACATTGAATTATTGGTCACACCTTTTTTGGTCTCTACCACTATAATAACTCTCGAGAGAGGGACCTAGAGTTGACTAATTCCCAACAATTTTCGTAAGTAACTAACATGTCAAATTTTGGGGAATGCATTGATGTATGGAGAAGAGTTGTGATGTATATTTCCAACACAAATTATCATGAATAGGTAATATCATATAAAAAACACTTCCATGATATTAAATACCAATTTTTAATCTTTGTCTATGGGGAATAACAAGTAGAACTACACTCTCTTGCACACTAACTACATTTTAAAGAAATCATTAATAATAACAATAGGCAACTTGCTGAAATAATTTTACTAGATAATCTCATTCTTTCAACTAATATATTACTTTCACATTAACTTATATTAGAGTTAAAAAATCATATTGTAAATTTTTCTAAATTAATTTAATCATAAATTAATTTTAACTCACTATTCTTTTATTTTCTACATTGTTTATACAAAATTACCTAAATATATTTAACCTACGGGATAAATTCTTAATAATCTTTAAAATATTTGGTGAATAATCATCCAAAACATGAGTTCCAATCTCCAAAGTTCTTTAGAAGGCAAAAAATAAATAAGCATGTCATTATTTTTTGGCTTCCAGTGGCCCCATGTGTCATCTTCCACTGTGAAATACTGTTCCATCTTTATGGGCATGTTAATGATGTTTCCTTCCAAGTTCAGATATTTGTTTTATTTAATATATTTATGTCCTTTCATGAATCTGATTTTTCAGTACTAAAGTATAATAGAGTGAAGTACTTTCCCTTTCCTTGAAGAAGAAAATAAAAAAGGGAAAACAGCAAGATACTCACTTGGATCATGAGAGCAAGATACTTTCCTTTGATCATGGAACCAACAACTATTTATGTTAGTTGGTTGCATTGGGTAGAATTGAAGTACAATCCATTTACACACAAAATCTCCAACAAGTGAAGCTGTTGGGTCATGGTACTTCTTCATAATCTGAAATTCAGAACAAATTTGGGTCATTCTATGCATCTTGCTAGCTACTTGTGATGTCAAATTGTATTTATTTAATTTATATTAGATTCATCTTCTAAAATTGTTATATATATATATATATATATATATATATATATATATGTATAGTTATACCAATAGTTATTGTGAGATTTTCAGTGTATATTATTATGCTCAAGATGTAACATTTCAAAAGTACAATTTGTAAAAATCAATATATATATGGATAATTCTGTAATTGTTAAATAGAGGTGATGTCATAAATCAAACAATAATTGTGAGGAAATATGGTGATATAATGAAAATGTATCAGGATGAAAAATTTTATATAAAAAAAAATCAGATTTTAGTATATTGAAAATATATTTATTGCATCCGAGTTTAATTTATATTAATGAGTTATTAAATATTTTAAAGTAAAAATTGGTATATATGATTTGAAAGGTGAATTTTGAAAACAATTTTTTTAATTCAAAGCTATTAAACGGGTTATACATATCTACCTTTTGTCATGTTTTTAAAACGGTTAAGAAAAAAAAATCTATTCAAGTTATCCCTATACACACCTAATACCTATTTGAGACATATTTTTCCTATGAATACGTTTTTTTTTTTTTAATCTTTAAATATTATCTTAAAATTTAAATTTTCATGTTACAGCTTAATTTCACACAACTTTTTTAAAGACAAAAGTAAAATCCATTAATAAAAATGAGAACTAGGCCACAAGTCATGACCTAGGAATATCTCCTCACGACATCATCCTATAATGAAAAAGCATAATTCTACAAAACTATTATATTACATGAGAAGAATATCTCATTTGTATTATTCTCACTAATCAATCCAATGCTTAAATGTTTTTTGGTGTGTGAAAATGATACGCGGTATGTTCAATTTTTAAGCATTATTGTGGCATTGCAACATCATATCATATAAATGATTAATCAGCCAAAACCAAAAGTAGTTATATTGAATCTTCTCCCACTTGCCTAAAATTTTTTCTTGATTTAGTGAGAAAGAGTACACATATGTCATTTTTAAAAATGTTTAATAACTCATATTTAACTGTCATAATGATGTGATGTCACAATCCATTTTAGCTTAATGTAATGTACTAAGGGAACAATTAGAGGAATTTGTTTGATTTTAGGAAAGTGAGATTTATGATGTTCTGTAAACTTTGTTTTAATTATTTTCGTAATAACACTTGTCAAACTAAGGTTTTTAAATTATCCAAATAAGTTTTATTATCGAAGTTATGATATATCTTTTATATGACAAGTGCTTGATCAAACTTTTGTATTTAAATTAAATAAAACATTATTTATTTAAATTAAATAAAACATCTTTCTACTAAATTAGATAATTCTCTATATTTGATGTGTTCAGTTTTCTGTTCTTAATTTTCGACTTTTAGTCTTTAGTTCTTGACAGAAGAAATACTTACCATTGTAAAAACAACTTAAATATTTATTATTGAAATTTTATCTGTATGAATTATTAGAATAGACTCACATAGGTATTAATATTTTCTTAATTATAATTTATAAATTATTTACTATATAATACTTACTAATTATGCTTAGTTGATATATATATTAATCTAAAATGTTGTCGGGGATATCGAAATATCGAGATGGTGATATTGATACCTCGGATATTATTTATAATACCAATACGTTGTGGATCTTTTAAGGTATATAACCTAATATATCAATTTTTTTTGGTAAAAATTAATGTACCCGAAAAAGAATTACAATTTTTTCCAGATATAAGAAATTAAAATTTCTATTTTCAAGCAATTGACACAAGGAAATTTTGATACCATATATAGTGGCGAGATCTTGAAATGAGTTTGAAAAATCTGAAAAATATTTTAAAGAGTGTCGTGTTGGAAGAAGTGGATATCGTTTTCAGAAAATAGTGTTGACTATTATTGACACTGAAGTTTAATTAATTTTATGGAGAAAGTATCTAGTCTCTTCCCTAATTAATGGTTCATGTCTTTTCTCATATACTATTATTTTTTTCCTTGAGCTAAGTGCTGCTGTTTGTATTTTTCTCATTCATAATGGTTTCTTCTCTTTTCCTTGTCACATGACACATTGAGAACCTCACACAAGTCCATGATTTGGTCAACTAGGGGTTGGTGAAATGGGAACATAAGAAGTGCTAAGCTTGATTTTATATTATCTTTCAATACAAAATTTTATAATTAAAATCTTAATTTAATATAATATGTTAGCTTTTGTTTTATTGAGTGTACAATCATTGATTAAATTTTAATAATAAAAAATTTAACAATAAAAAAATGTAATATTTTTATATATTAAATAAAAATTATTTTGATGTACATTTTGAAATAGTTAAATAATATTTGAGAAACTATGATTTTAAAAGTATTAATATTTTTTAATAATAATGTATACTTGAAAGACAATATAAATGGCAAGGTATTATTAATATTTTAATGGAAAGGTAATTCATTTTGTTTATATTTTTTGTATTATTTCTTTTAAAATATAAATCAAGATCTTCACTTGATATTATAATACTCCTTAGAACTTAAATTATTTTCAAGATTTAGAATATTTTTAATTCATTCTCACTCAAAAGAAGTTATTCTTAAGATTTGAATAAAAATATAAAACAATTCATGATCTTAAAATTGGTCAATTTGACGTTTGATAGAAGAAGAAAATAAATCTAACTTGTATACAAACTAATTAATACAAGAGCAATCTCTAATCAACGGTGTAATATTTTCATTAACATTTTATTCATTAAAATGTTTATTTCCATGGAATGAATTTAGTTATGTGTATTGTTGTATTAATTATGTGTATTTATTTGCATTACAACAACCTCTCTTTATGTGGTTGCAATTTTAAAAATATCATTGAACTGAGAGAAACAGCTTCATGGTGAAGATTCAAATGTATTTAGATCGTTATCATAAGTGTTTTTTTTTTTTAAAGAAAAACATAGTGAGAGATATAATCATAATAAAACAGATATATAGATTTAAAAAAGCTTGTGAAATTGGAGATAGTCCATATCTATATCTTAACCATTGGCATAAATAACATAACATTAATTTTCGCAATATGAAAAAAAAATACACATTATTATTCTCTAAAATTCTAAATCACATTATGAAAATCTAATCAACATTTTTTTTACTAAGCTCGTTTCCCGTTTATATCTGAAAAGTGTTCAGGATCAGAAATGAAAGAATAACTCAACTATGGAAATTAAAAATTTTGAATTATGAAAGTATTTCTCAGACTCTGCTTTACGTTACACATTTATATAGAAAAAATAATATATATATATATATATATACGTTAATTAAAAATTATGGTAATTAGTACGTTAGATTAAAAGTAATTAGTAGAATATTAAATTGTTTGACTTTGGTGGCAATTTGTGACAAGAATAATTGTGCAATTAAGACAGCACATAGTCACACACAGTGAAGATAAGAATTGAAGATATGAACCACATTTATTTAATTCACTATAAATCTGAGATGGGAATATGAACACCATTAACTCCTCAACGGTTTTGCAATACACACTCACAAATTCCTAAAAAAAATAATATAGGGTAGAGTGATATTCATTTATTATTAACTTCATATAGGGTTGAATTACTGTAAAAAAAAACTTGGATAAGTAATATAGTTATACTTAAAAAAAATTCAAGGTAATTAGAAAAATAAGAAACAATGGCTATCTTGATTGAAAATTCTAATTTAATAATTTATAATGTAAGGATAGAGAAATATGATTGGATTTGAGCATAAAATTTAATAAACTTTAGATATATTCTTAATAGCAAACAACTTTCTTAAGATTAAATTATAGACCTAATTTTGCTATGCACCAAAGAAGAGTAACACGTGAATGTTGTATTAAAAAATTGCTTAATGAGTGAGATTATTTTCACTTCCGAAAGACAATGGAGAAAGAACTATGGAGAGGTGCAAAGAGAGAGAGCATGAGGTAAAGTAGAGTGTAAGTAAGTAAAACAGCTCATCCTCAAGAATTGATGTTACCTATGTATTTGGTGGTTTTGTTATTTATTTCTTACACACAAAGATAAGATCAGGGTTAGAATGGAGAAAGTGAAAGAATGAGAGGGGGGAAACACAGAAGACTAAGATAACCATATTTTTAAATTTGTTTAATTAACTGTTATTAAGCATTTGATTAGTTTTTAATTATTTGAATTAATTATTTCTGTTGAGAATAATCAATAGTTTACCAAATATTGAACAAATTATGATGATTTTTTCAAAGAATAAATTAAAGTGATGTATTATTAAATTATTTAAAAATATGACTTCTTATAATATAATAAAATACATTGAGATCGAGACTTTAAAGAATTAGTGAAGTTGTTCTCAATATTTCTTCTTATTTAAAATACCTTACATGCATATATTTTATCCTTGTTGCCCAAAATATAGATCACGCTAAATATCTATAAGGAATTTATCTACTTTGTCACAAAATCACATTAATTTAAATTTTTTCAAACATATTAAAAATGCAAGATTTACGGAATGTGTGTTGGCTCACAAATGATTTTCTATTTATAATTAATTACGAAGAATACGAACAAAAATAAAAAAAAATGTAATCATATCTTAAATATTAATTATACATATTTCTCTATTACATAATACCATTGTTTTGTCTATTGCAAATATAAACATCAACATAAACTATTAGTATTTTGTAAAATTGGAAATATAAAATAATATAGTCTTAGAAAAACTTGTGATTTTTAAACACCTAATATGTTTAAATAACAATTTATTTTAAATAGTAAGAAGTGTATTTAGTGTATGTTAAGTCATATTCTTAGAAAGACTTCCTTGCATATGAGAATGATTTTCCAAGAGAAATGGACAGAACATCAAATCTTGTACTTCTTAAGCTTAAACAAGTTTGAGAATTGTCAGATCTTCAAAATCCAGTACTGTTTTTTCTCTCATGGTTTTTTTACCGTTAAGATCTTTTGCCGCCGAAAAATTGACAGCCACTATGAACCGTCTGATCAACAAATCCCCAACATCTATGAGGGTCCACCTCATGCAGTGGACCCCACCTGCTCCGTTCTAATTCCCAAGTAAGAAAATAAGAGAGTTTTCTCTCTCTATGCTCTTGTCTGTTCCCCACCACCATCCTTTGAGTCACACCAAAGCCACTGTGATTCCATTCCATCTCTTTTCTTTTTCTCTGAATATCTCTAAAGTTTCCATTTTTCTGACATTGGTATCCCTTATTTTATGCTTTTTTCTTAGTTTTTATCTTCTCTTGTCTGTTTCGACTTGGCAAGTGTGGACTTTCTCTGGGGTGCCATCATGCGTTTGGGGTTGAAGAATCTGTGAAGTGGGCGTGTTCTATTTGCTGTGGTGCTGTTCCTGCTTCTAGCTTTTGGGGTGTCTTTATTGTGGTTTCATCTTTTGCTTGTGTGTGTTTGTGGATTGGTTTTTGGGTTGGAGATGTTGGGTTCAGGTACCAATTTGGTGACCACGGTCATTGGGTTTGGCATGAGTGCCACTTTCATTGTGTTTGTCTGCACCCGAATCATTTGTGGAAGGCTAAGAGCGGGTGTTGAATCTCGGATGGTTTATGAGATTGAATCAAGGATTGATATAGAACAGGTAGGTTCGGCTGTACCTTTTTCTTCCTCCCCCTTTTCCTGTTTTTGCTGATGAACGTGGCTTGATTTTGGGTGATTTGTTCAATTTCTGTGAAACTTCTATCAATATTGTAATCTCTATTGTATTTGGTCATGACTCTTAGGTTATTTTCTGATCCCATACTCAGTGTACGAGTAATGAGGATTGCTGCAATTTTCTGTTGTTCTTTCTGACATTTGATTCTGATGCAAATGCTGCATTCTATATCTTAAAGTAAATCTATATGGCCTGGCTATCAGCTTTTAATCAGATGTAGGGAATTGGGCATTTGTATAAATGAATGTGTATATTGGCCCTGAAGTTAATTGCCATTTGTCATGGAGATAACAAGATTTACACAGATGTTCTAATCCAATTTGTAATCTGAGACTTTTTCTATGCTAATAACAATAACAACTAGAAAGCCTTATCTCACTAGGTGGGGTCGGATATGTACATCACACGAAACTATTGGGCTGGGTCAAAAACCAAATCTTTAGAGTCAAAAACCAAATCTTCAGAAGTATTAACACTACATTGGGGTTCTGAGTTCTAACTCATCTAGCACTGTTTGAGTCATACAATCACGTTTCTTCTGGGTAGCAACTTAGCAGTAGCAAAAATCTGTCACGAACTCGCTAGTGATTCATGTTTGATATTCTAACAACTCTCATTTTTAACATTGCATATAATTTCAAGTTCATGAATTGAATGGTTCTGGACCCTCCATGTAGGGGTGGATGACAAGAGAATTCACTGTCTAATTTGTAATATAGTTTGTCATTCTATACTGTGAAGGTTGGTTGCTTTAGATTTTAATTTTTCATTGTTTACTGATAGCCAGAACATCATGTTAATGACCCTGAATCAGAACCTGTTCTGCTTGATGCAATCCCTACTTTGAAGTTCAACCAAGAGGCTTTCAGTTCCCTTGAACACACACAGTTAAGTTTTAGTCTTTCAATTGTAGGTCACAGAGAACAAGTTCCTATGTTTTCCTTGACAGAAGGTTTCAAACTGTTACAGTAACATTGTTCTTTTAGTTTTTGTTATACTAGTTCATAGCACATGATACACAAACAATTATCATAGATATATAACTTGGTTTGGTTTTACAGGTGTGTAATATGTTTGGCAGATTACAAAGAAAGAGAAGTATTGCGCATCATGCCAAAATGTGGCCACACTTTTCATCTTTCTTGCATTGATATATGGCTGAGAAAACAATCTACTTGTCCAGTATGCCGTCTGCCATTGAAAAACTCTTCTGAAACAAAACATGCAAGACCTGTGACGTTTACCATGAGCCAATCCCTTGACGAGTCTCACACATCAGAAAGAAATGAAAATACAGAGAGACATGATGAACCTACTCCTACTGCAGCCAGTAACTCTTTGCAACTAACTCAAGGAGAACAAGGAGCAAGACAATGATCTAAGAGAGCTAGAGGGTTTGTTCTGCTAAGGAAGAGAAGAGTGAAAAATTTCTGGTTTTATAGAGGAATGCTTCTAATTATAGATTGGATTCAAATTCTTTGTCTGTGATATGGCCTTCATAGTGATCTCTGGGTGGTGTAAATATGTTTTCTTTTGTAGCATATGAAGGTCTAGTTTTTGGTGGAATCTCTTGCATACCATGTTGAAGTTCTTTTCTTCATGGTGTCACTTGATCAAGCATTCTACATTCTACTTGTTAATGCTTAACCGTTGAACAAATGTTGGATTACATATTCTTCTTCTTGTATAATTTTTTTCATTAGCAAGTTTTTTCTTTATTTATTGCGGGTAGTGTATTTTAGGTTCAAAATAAAATTCTAATTGGAGAAGGTAATCGGTTTATGACTTAAAAATTGCATCTATCAGGATTCAATTAAGAGTTTTAATGTAATTATCAAAAATCATCATACATAAACTTTTATTTTTTATAACCATATTTAAATATGCTTACATTCAATACCATAAAACTTTATAAGATAATATAAATACGAGGTACTGAGATATAAAAAAAAAATAAAAATCATCTATACCAGGCACTGGGATATGAAAAAAAATTATCTATTTAAACTAGTTGAGAATGATAAAAAATATCAAGGACTAGAACATTTATAATGCTTCTTGTTTTTATCATACTTCTTGTTTTTATCATAGCACGTATCATAAAAAAAATTGTATTTGATTTAATTGCTCAACACCAATGGTTATAACAATTCTTCTTTTGACAAAACTTATGTGTACCAATATTTATTTTTCTCTTTAATCTCAACAGTGTAATTAAAAAGTAACCATAGGCTAAGATGACTCAAATAAGGTCTTGTTAGGTCTGAAAATGAATTTGAAAATGTGAAACTTCTTTGGTGCCTATAATTTTTAAAATTGATTAAATTTGATCCCTATATTACTAAAAATTTCAGTTCATTCATTCAAAAATTTAATTAGCATCAATTCTGTGTGTTGCCTCTATTGATATAAGTGATGTCATCAAACAATAATGTTATCCAAAAATATGATAGAAGAGACCATACCAAATTGATACTAATTTAAACATTGAGAAACTTAATTAAAGATTTTAATAATGTAAAGAGAAAATTAAATAAAATTATATAAATATAGGGATAAATTTAATAGATTGTATAAATAAGATATAAAAGAATTAATAAATTATATAACTAATTTTTTATCTCATACACCTGATGGATATTTTTTTTATTCTATATGAATGACAACAAAAAAAATTAATGATGAGTTAGTTTTAAATTTTTATTAACAGATGCACGTATAAAATTTAAAATATATTTTTTATTTGTCTTCAAATTTTACTTCAAAACTGTAAATATGTTACACAAACCATGGATAGGGACTGAAGAAATAATATTTTGCAGCAAATTAAATTCATTTAACCTAAAACTTTTCAATTAACTTTCTTTTTACACATTCAAAAGGTGGACTCTAATTGATGGATATTTTAAAATGTATGGGTAGTTGATAAGATATCCAAAATTTCCAAATCTACTACTGTTATACTATTGTTTTATATTATAAAGCATTTTTACATGCTAATTAATGTGATTTGTTATTTGTTAAGTCTAATAAACTAAAAAAAACAAAAAAAAAAAACTAAGTTTCTGAATTCCATACGCACAGAGACACACGTATATACACAGACATATATATATATATATATATATATATATATATATATATATATATATATATATATATATATATATATATATTTTTTATTTTTATAT
>Ga0099825_1010162_pt1 | contig 10410 bp, 7 predicted proteins | sample SiratroredBW_FD_76838 | JGI IMG/M metagenome (GOLD analysis project Ga0099825, IMG submission 76838) | Root nodule microbial communities of legume samples collected from California, USA - Siratro red BW | ecosystem: Host-associated > Plants > Roots > Nodule | place: USA: California | collected... | reverse complement strand
TTTAAAAATACACATTTTATATAAAAAATAAAGATTATATAATAAATATATTTTTTTTTTTATAAAAATATATATAAAAATATATATATATATATATATATATATATATATATATATATATATATATATATATATATAATAACTCTAAAATCATCATCATAGTTTTGTTAGTCACGCTCCATGAAAATTGAATATGATACAACACTAATAGAAAATACAACTTACCCTTCCTACAACTCTTAATTACAATCTCTAAATAAATCAACAATTTGACATGATTTTTACAAACTCCAAAGATCATTCACATTATTATTAGGTCTTAAACTTTGATAATGACATAAAAATTAAAATAATATTTTATTTATATTTAACAAGACAATATTAATTACTTTTCAACTGTCACAATTTTAAAAGATTTCTATAAAGATATTTTTGTCTATTAACTTGAAGGTTTAATTATTTTTCATATGTGTGTTTATTGTGGCAGAGAAATGAAAAAAAATTAAAAAAAAATTCATAAAAATTTTATTAAATTAAATAAAATTTATTATATTTTTTAATTTCTAAAAAAACTTCAAATGATACTTAAAAATAATAGAGAGAGTGAATAATAACAATTTATTGAGGAAGTTTTTTTTTATATCTAAAACAATTTAATAGTTAAATGAGAAACAATTCAAGTCATCAAATTGCCCAAATTTTAACTTTGGATTAGTTTTTGTATTATATTTAAAATTTGGATTAGTTTTTATATTATATTTAACCTATTACTTGAAGTCGGTTTGAAAACCAAACCTGTTATTTAAGGACGGTTTGAGAAGTTTATTCCAAACTTGAATTTCAACATAACTTAAAATTATGTGACGACTTAAAACAAGTACTATAATTTAAATAATTAGTGGAAATCACTCCACTAATCAAGCTAATAATATTGGCCTCGAAAGATAAGGGTCAAACTCAATACTATTTCTATAAATAGAAGAAGTACCTCATATATATGACTAATGTCCATTTGCTTGCATCCATTTTGATTTGAGCATAAAAGTGTTTTTGTAAGTACTCTCACTCAATCCAAACTTAAAGAAAAGAAATTCAACATCAGTCTCATTCACCTCAATCTACTCATTTACCTTATTCAATATTCCATGAACAACTTTTATGATGGAATTTTTACCTTTGAATTAATACTTTCAATGAACACATGCTAGCTGAATTTTTGTTTTCTGTCATGAGCAAATAACCTAGAAATAACAAAGAAACTCCACGTCATTCAACCACAATTTGTTCATAAAAAAATATTAATTTATTAAAGTTCTTAGATGTACAACATTTTCTCATTCCGCCACGAAAAACTAATGTTGTAATGAACTTCGAAATCAAGTATCAAATAATTGTGGAAAATCAAACATAAAATAAAATATATTATAATAAACTTATGTGTTTGAACTCTTTCAAAATAATGATTATTTATTCAACTGAATCCAAGTGTATGAAAAAATAAAACACAACTTAAAAATATGAGTTCAATAAATACAAAATATTTTGGTACACCCAATAATTGTTTATCGCTTAAGAGTCAAAATCAAGAATAGTTTAAATATTTTTTTTTCTTAATTTTGTGAGGTGTCTTTTAAAGACAAAATCGTTACAGATCTTCAAGTTTTAAAGCGAACAATACTTCAGATGCGGTGATTGACTTTAGTGATGTCATCTCAATAGACTTGAAGTCTAAACATAAAATATATAAAATATATGATAAAATTAAAAATATATAGGGATTGAATGTCAGAGAATAGAAATGAAGAACAATAAAAACAAACAAGGTTGTAATTATTTTTTGAAATGTGGGCCACATTGAAACGAAGAGAATAAAAAATAATAGTTTTAAAATTGTTTGAAAGAATAGTCTAAAAAAAAACTTGAAAACTATCTATTCATTGTCATTTAGAAGTTAAAAACTGCAAAAATAAAAGAGCAAATAATTAAGACTATATATTAATTCTTACAGTTATATTTATTGTTAGAAATTATAATTTATTTTCTGTTTATTATAATCGCAAGAAAAAAAAAACGCGACCAAATATCTAATTTTTTAGGTGTAATATTCATGTTCTAATTTTTTTATATAGCAATTGGGTTCTCTACATTTTTTGTTATAACAATATGTTACTTTTATTATTTTAATTAATTATTGTAATTTAATTTTATATGTACATTATATTATCTAGTATTAATATTTAAATGCGAATGCTTTTATATACATCATATCATTTTAATTTTACTGAAAAATATAATTTATATTTATATGTGATTTTAATGAATTATTTTACAATTTTGTAGTGATTATAATATTACTCCCCTATTGGTAAAGTTCAAATTTATATAATACATAAATGTTTAAATAAGAAAAAAAAGCTATGTAAGTATTTGATTGAGACCTTTTTGAAATATAATAATTAATATTAAGTAACATTATTAGAATATTATATATTGATATATAAAAAGTTGTTATTTGTGTAACTTCAGTTAACTAATTTTAAATCATATTAAATTTGTTATATTACTACAATATTAAATGTCGACATATTTTTTTAAATTATAAAGTTTCTTAACTCTAGTTAACGGGTTCTTTTTTTCCTGTAAAACTGTTGGGAGAGAAATTTATATACTTAAAATTTGTACATTTTAAACTATTTTTTTTTGTTAAGAGTTAATTAAAAAAGTTGCTGTAGCATAATATATAATTACATTACTCTAATTACTATATTAATAACTAAATTGTATTATATAATACATATATCATATCAAGGTACATTTATTTTTTTCTTAAATAATATTTTAATTCGTGTAGTAAAAATGTAATTTTAGAAATATTGTAATCGTGTGCAACATAATATAATTTCTTGTGCTTTAATACAATTAATGGTATAAAATAGAGTTATAAAACACGAAAAGCATAATACAATTAAGGCAGTTAATTAACACTTAATTAGTATATTAGATTAAAAAACGTTGGTTAACCTTAATAAGTAGAATATGTCTTTTAATAAAGTGATTTAGGTTTGGCATCATAATGTCACTTTCAATTTTTTATTACAAATCATATTGAAAATTTGATTTTCAAACTCGATTATAGAAGTGATTATCACCAAGAATCAATCTTTCTCCTTGTTAGGGTCATCCCTCCATTACATGAACATTATTAACAATTTAACATCCACAAATGGAAAATGTTAACAAAGTGAACAACTTGTGTGTATGAACTATTAATGACAAACATTCCATTAGACACGAATCCTAGTTCCAACTAAAAAAATTTGCTAGCTAAAACACTAAGTATATTGGTTAGATAAGCACTATATCTATAACTAAGATTTTCACGCATGTGGGTAGAGAATCCAATGCCCATTTTACAAACCAAAGATGCCCTTGCCCATCAAGTGCTACACGTCAAGTAATAAATGTAAATCTATGATTGGTCTTCCTTCTTTTATTTTGTTATCTTCCTGTCTTAATTTTTCATCACTTATTCAGTTAAGAACGAATATTTCCATTACAGAGACATAATTAACTTCGTCTTATCTGCCAACCAGATTCAAAGGCTACAACTTGTGAAGCCACGGAAGAATCACAAAAATGCTACTAACGTGGTGGACAATCAAATATTTCTCAGGAATTGACACATCTTCAATTTAAAATACATAATTATTAAAAGAATATTAGATACTAAATTGGGTAGAGATAAATTGAAATATAACTGTAGCAAAGTTAAATTTCTAAAACTTAAATTTGTAAAAGCAAAGATAGGGAAATGGAACATGCCTCCCTAAATAAAAGATTCCACTTTTGGTTTGATTATGCATGCATTTTTTGACAACTAGCATATGTAAGGGAAACTATGGAACACACTAAAAAGTCTTTATCTTCCACGTACAAATATTCTATCTTTGCCTTTCCCAAATTCTAATATCATCATACAGATCACATGCACTACTACTTTTGACCTTTCTTGCCCGAAAGAATCTTTGCTAATTTACTTTTCGTGTGTTAAATAGAGAACTTGACGATGAAGCCCCACAAACCAACACCTAGCTAGGTTTACGCCATGGCTTATTACAGATTTCTTGATGTGTTCTCATGGATTCAAAACTTTCCACCAATCTCAGAATGGAAAACTGATTCCATGTCTATGAGCATATGTTCCACAAACTCATCTCAACCATCACTTAATCTCATCATAGCAAAAAATCACCACCAATCATCAAGTCTCTCTTTAGCCATTGTGGCAGATTTCAGCATCCCTATATCTCTTTGGACCTCTAAACCTTTCAAACCTAACACCAAAACCATGAGGTTAACAGATGGTGAAACCATTTCCAATCTCCTTGCTAATTTCATTCAAGATATCCTTCATTATGGCTCCAACAAGAAGAATGTTTCCTATATCAAGTTTCCCAAACTCGATTCTATTTCTAACTTCCAAGAAATTTTCAACCTTGCTTTCCTCACTCTCTTGTTCCTAGTTTGCATATACGAAGCCCCTTCTGATCTTCGTTATAGTTGTCTCAGCACTCTGAAAGAACAACTTGCAGGGTGTCAGTCAAGGCAAGCATCGAAGTTACTGATGAAACTCTTGGGTTCCAATTTAGAAGAGCAATGGATGCGTTCCGTGAACCTTGCTATCACAAATTGGATTGTGGAGCTCCAAGAAGCACATCACCATGGTCACATCACCCTCAGAACTCCGTCACCTCTATTTTCTTACGCATTCTCAACAGGTGGGTTATGGAAAGTTCAATTATACTGCCCCGTCATAAGCATGGATGTTGTGAATGCAAACAACCACCCACCTGACGAGAGACTTCAATTCTCTCTCAAATATCAACAGCTTGAAGGTGTTCTTCAATTCAATTACAAAGTCATAATCAAAGAGAGATGGGTCGAAATCGTGGTGAACATTGACAACATAAGGTATTTAACCCGCAATAAATGTATGAAGGTGTTTTCATTTTTGTTTTTAATCACGTTGAATCACTGAAATATTTACGTTTTCTGTGGAAAGATGCGATGTTTTGAAACTGGTAGATGAGAGTCTGATGAGAGAGCGAGGAGCAGGTGCAGCTGAAAAACATTTTCCTTCAAGAATCTCGTTGCAACTTACCCCCACGCTTCAACACCAAGTGTTGAGCGTATCAGTTGGGAAATCCTCGGAGAATCCGCTGATAGAGTTTGGAGTGGAGAAAGGAATAGAAGCTTCCTTCGATCCACCAAACCCTTACATGGGACTCAGCGTATCAGCAGCAGAGTCCACAACTGTGAGCTTAAAGCCGTGGAAATTCGAAGAATCTGTTCATGGGTACAGTGCAAATTTGAACTGGTTTCTTCATGATAGCACCGATGGCAAGGAAGTGTTCTCGTCAAAGCCTTCAAAGGTGGCGATGTTTAACCCGAAGTCATGGTTCAAAGACAGGTACTCGAGTGCTTATCGTCCTTTCACGAGGCAGGGAGGGGTTATTTTCGCACGTGATGAATATGGAGAAAGTGTGTGTTGGAAAGTGGATAAGGGTGTTGTGGGGAAGACGATGGAGTGGGAGGTAAGAGGTTGGATATGGTTAACGTATTGGCCTAACAAGCACAAGACATTCTACCATGAAACCAAAAGATTCCAGTTTAAGGAAACAGTGTACCTTAAAATTGCATAGTTTAGAGTAAGACCAAGTAATGTTTATTGAATCTGTATTATCATATCATATTTTTAATTTTATTCAACCAGTGATTATATATAATAGTAAAGAAAATAATATGGAGTGGAATTAATGGCCTGTTTTATTTCTCACAAACACAATCATCCCTACAAAAATTTAATTTTAATGATTATTATTTTAAAAAGTTGTGTTAATTACTTTTTGGTTCCTGTATAAGGATGATAAGTGTATTTTATCAACATCCAATAATAACGTATCATCGGTCAAAATAAGTTAGTTGACTAAAACAACTCGTAATATAAGTATAAATGTCATGTGTCACTATTACAAAAAAATTAACTATTATTTAAGATGACAAGTGAGTTTTATCTCCTTTTACTCTTAATTATCTGTCCATTGCTTAATGTTTAAATTTGACGCATACGGTGATGGTTGTTTCTTTTTTAATTTTCAATCACAAAAAAATGTTACAGTTTTCAAGTTTTAAGATTAAAACTTAAATAAAACCAAGTTGTGTCCTGGGTGAGGTAAATTATACTTCTGTCACAGACCTAAAAAAAAAAAATTAAAAATCACATGATTCAGTTTGACAATTTCTGTTACAAGTTTGTGGAAAAACAAATCATGCATATTTTTCAAACCAAAAATTAATACGATTTTAATATGAGAATTTAGAATGAATAAATATAAATGTTACTACATTAGCATTTGATATTAAAAAATCAAAATAATGTTATTCCATTAAATGAATATCTAGACTTTAAAAAATCTATTAAAATATGAATTTTAGTATATTCCGTACTTAATTTGATGAAAATGTAATACAAATAGAATTAAGCGTTCACATTTTCTAATTTCTACTATCTTAATTTTACCAGTAAGAGTGAAAAAGGAAAGAGACAAAAATAAAGTGGAAAAGTGAATAAAAGTTAGTTCAACTTTTGTATTAAATTTGATTGGTGTGACCAAGAAAAATTAAATATAAAAAATTATTAGAATAATATTGATTTTATTTTAATAAGAATAAGAATGGGTATGAATTAACATTGAAAGAGGATTAGTTATGAAAAATTAATTTATAAAACTGGAAATAATATTAAAAAATTATCTAAAATTTGAAAATGAATATATTTAAATAATTAATTGTAAATAATGTAAAAACATCACACATCAATTAAAAAAATAAAATTTAAAAATGACAATTGCAGAATAAATTTAAAAATATAATTAACTAATATTTAACACAAGTAAACAAATGATCCATCCATTAATGTTTATATATGTATATATCATACAAGTAAAATATGGAAATCACATTATAATTCATAATCAATTATGCAATAATTATGTTGACTTGTATATCCGATTATGCTTATCTACATTCTTCATCATTTATCAATAAAAATTATAGATTATTTTTTATTAGGTGAATATAAATTTGTAATTTCATCATACACATAAATTAACACTAATTATTACAACGAAGCAACTGAAACAAAAACTATCTATATACTTAGATTTGCTTATATAAAAATTAACTTGTTTTATATACTTAAACAAAAAAAAAAAGTTCTTAGTTTTTCTTTAATATTTCAATAAAACTTTTGACTTGGAAACAAATAAAAAAGATAATATATGGACAATATAAAGAATAAAGTTTGAAAAGAGTAGCATGCATTTGGGGTATATACCCTTCGTGATCATCAGAAATTCATAATTCATCAACCATATCCACCTTCCTTTTCTTTCAGCTGAATTGCGTGTGAGACTCATAACATACTAAGGAAAACACGTGCTTCAGGAATTATGCAAATATTAGCTAAAAGGTTGCACTTTAATTAGAGAGATTGTATCACTATCTATTGTATTAAATAATAAATTATTTAATTAAAATCAATTATAAAAATTGTATGTTTATGGAATATTATAGGTGATTTCAAATAATTTACTGTATACATTCTTTACTTCCTAATTTTCTTTTCTTCCTATATACGTTTCCTCGCTACCTGTTAGAATATCGGTTTTTTTTTTTGGGTAATTCGTTATCGAATTCCTGCCAGATTTATTATAACTCACATTGATCTATAACACAACTCAAATCTAAACACAACAGTGCTAATTTTAATTTTTAAAATAGGACACGATATAATGATTTTATTCGTTTTTTAATTAACTTTTAAATTTACAAAGATAGTATATATTATATTGCATAACATATTTTTACTTTTAAATTTTTCAATCCTTGCAAACCTAGCACAGGTTTAGTCCGGTGAAATATCCACTATCAACTCGTTAATATATATTAATTAGGATTTGTTGAAAATAATAATAATTTTAAATAACACAACACATGTTACCATGAAAATAAACCAATATAGCAAGCAAATAAGTATAACCAAATTTATTTTAAATTAAATTATGAACTAAAGTAATATCTTGTAAAACTTCTCTGTCTCACAGATTTCTCTTCAACTATAGCCATACCCTTTGAAGAAATTAACACCCTTAAATAATCACCTGTTAAAGATAATTAGTTTGAAAAGGTAACATAAAATTATAATAATAACTTCCCAACAGTTAAGGCTGTAAAGACCATATAATTAATTAAAATACAACCGTTAATAAAGTAGTTCCACCGACTCGTGGTATGATTAACACTCCAAGAAGATGAGGACTGACAAAAAAATGACGTGTAGGTGTGTAACCTTGTCTGCAATGTATGTATGTATGTATACAGTGTGGATAGCATCTATCATCATGACCCCATGAAGTGAACCATACATGTGAAAATAATATCTCAAAAACAGTGGCTGATCCAAAAACCGTGTCCGAAGTCGGGGCTCACGCATGTCACGTGTGTAATGCTTCTAACACCCAAGTCCATGTCGTTTTGGCTTCCACATTGGCTATAAATACCCACCCACCTCCGAGTGGATAAGCACAAACCTTTGACACCTATTTTTATTCCTCAGTGGTCTCTTTTATCCTTATCCTGTTTGCAATGGAAGTGCTGTCTCGTTCCTCAGCCTCCTCCGGGTTGAATCCCAACGCTCCAATGTTCGTGCCGCTCGCCTATCGGACGGTGGAGGATTTCTCAGATCAATGGTGGGATTTGGTTCGTTCCTCCGCCTGGTTCCGTGACTACTGGCTCCGCGAGTGCTTTCAAGATCCCCAGTACCAAAACGAAGCTTTTGATTTCGAGTTCGACCTAGATCTGGGTAATTCATCTACTTTCCATTTTATTTATTTATTTCTACTTATTTTTTATGTGTATACTTCCAATTAATTAATTGTTAATATGAATGGATAAAGAAGAAGAAGAAGACGAGAATGGAGGAAAAGAAGGAAAAGAGGTGGTGTCTTTGGAGGTGCTGAAATGGCGAAGCTCCGGAGGAGGTTGGGCCGAAGCACCTAAATATGTTGAAAAGGCCCCAAAGTTTGTTAAGCCCAAGCCCAAAGTGAGTCCTCGGGCTATTCACCAGCCCAGGTAGATCAGTTCGGTACACCGCCGCTGCTGCTGTACATACATAAAAGTTTCAGTTTTTTGTGACTTTAGAGTTTTCTTTACATTCCCATTTTCATTTTCAGGTTGTTGTAATGTTTTCATTAGATAAATTTGGTTTGTTTTGACAATTACAATTGTTAATCATGCTTATATTTCAAATCTTAAGCTTTATAGAAGTGATGCCATATTATTTAGAAAGGATATAAGAAGATAGGATGTGACTAATTACTACTTAGGGATGAACTTTTGCAAGATGGAAAAGATAAACAAAAAGATGGAGCAAGAGATGAATTAATTATTGTGATTAGACTTTTGATGCTTCTATTTTCATAATATAAAAGTAAAAATACCATTTTAATGTTTATAAGAATGTTAGAAGATATTTTTAGTAAAAATACTATTTTAATGTTTATAAGAAAGTTAGAAAATATTTATCGTAGAAGATATTTTTCAACCTCATTATAATTTGTCTGTTGTTCCTTTATTTTGAAAGTTATCTTAAAAAGTGTACATGTAAATATCAAGTCAATTACACGTATTTTTTGGTATGTTTACGGCAATTTGAATAAATAAAAGACATGATTAATAAAATACATACTGATAAGTGAAACAAAATGTATATATTAAGTTTATTTATATAGTATTTCATAACACGATGACTTACATACCTTTACATAGTGATGTAAAGGTCAACAACTAATTATAGATTAAGTTTATTTATATTATATTTTATAACACGATGAATTACATAGTGATGCATGGGTCAACAGCTAATTATAGATTTATAGGTAAAAGAGGTAACTCAGAGTTAGACACAACACCATTTGGTCAAAGAAATCATATATAGATAATGCAATTCAGATGCAATGCAACAGAGGAAGTTTCTTTGCAATGCAACAGAGGAAGTTTCTTTGCAAGTGGTAGACTTTCTGCACTTTTATTGTTGTTGATATGATGCTTAAGACCAGAATGCAAAAAGGGGGCAATTGCTTCTTGCACCCCTTATTTGCTTAAGCACGAATTTTGGGGTGTAAAGGTGACTTCCAAAATTGATATTTTGAAAAGAATTTTGGAAAATATATTCTGGAAACATGTTTTAGAATTGTTTTTCCGTAAAAAAAAGCTTAACACCTTTAAAAAAAAAAAAAAAAAAAAAAAAAAAAAAAAAAAAAAAAAAAAAAAACAAAAAAAAAAAAAGAA
>Ga0099825_1010161_pt1 | contig 10410 bp, 6 predicted proteins | sample SiratroredBW_FD_76838 | JGI IMG/M metagenome (GOLD analysis project Ga0099825, IMG submission 76838) | Root nodule microbial communities of legume samples collected from California, USA - Siratro red BW | ecosystem: Host-associated > Plants > Roots > Nodule | place: USA: California | collected... | reverse complement strand
GCCCATGGCCGCCACCATCTGTTGCACGCCATCGGCGACGGAGCCACCGGCGATGGTGTCAACTGTATTCTCATTTTTGTTATTTCCTGATATTCTATCTCTCTCTTTCTCTACCTCTCTATATATATATATATATATATATATATATATATATATATATATATTTATATATATACATTGCATCTTATTTTTTTAGTCAATTCAAACTGAAGAACTGCTTCGATTATTTTAATGCCTGGTGGAAATTTAAATGTTCTAAAATTAAGTCTAAGGTTTAGGATTTTATTAATATCTTTGTCACTAAAATATTCTACTGTGTGCTTTTCTGTTACAAGAACTTTAAACAATATACTTACAATCAGCGAAGGTTCCTTTCTGCTGCTCTGAAGAGTAATGCAGGTGGACTTTTGTGAAAACTTGGCAATTAGATTAGAATTTTGCTTTGGGATGTTTATTAGGTATGCACTTCACTGAAATTGAGGGAATATTCAAACTTGAGGATCAAGTAAACTTAAATGTTTAGGCGCTCTGTTTTCTAATCTACCAATGTAATATAGCGTAATGAGTCCCCAAGAAGTGCAAAAAATGCCAAAACCTTGAAACAAACGCCTAGTAAGGATCTGCTCCGGCAAACTAGATTAAGAGCTTATTGAAAAAGTGCTTATCATTTAGGCGACTAGGCACTTATGCATAGATTGTTTCCATAATCAAAGAAGGAACAATGTTTTAAATCCTTGATAGGCATGCATAGTGGCTTTCCGCAAAAAGGCTAGAGTGGATGGTTGGATAACCGCAATTCAAAGATATTGAGTATATACAAATAAGTTAATTATGCTATATACAAAGAAATTAATTAAAATTCTCAAGAAAATAATGATTCAGATAATAATAACATAAAGAGTAAACAGAGGTAGAGAAACTGATTGTCAAATAGAAAACACGGGTAGAGAAAGCGAGAAATCATTTGCTAGGGAAGAGAAACGAGTTGTCAGTACTTGGCAGAGAGAGAAATGAGGTCGAGTAATGTCATCCACGGAAGCAAGGGTTGGTAGAGAATGAAAGTTAATAATGACAGCTTTTTGATTGCTTTTATTAGCAAAATATTGTTGTAGAAATTGAAATCTCAAAGTTTTCCCGTCAAACAAGCCCTGAGATTAGTGGTTAGAGTGCTTTTTAGTAATTAAGAGATAGTGCTGCTATCCCAGCCGTTACGGCTGCTACTTTGCCCTTGACAGGTGCTACTGTGAACTGCTACCTACAGTGGTCCTTGAAGTGGCCAGGGACCACTCCACCTCGCTACACCACTATAGTGGTGCTATAGTCTGCTATTTTAGAACCTTGAGAAGAAATATGATCAAAATGCTTCCTTATTAGGTAAAGCTGTGTTTATAAGCGATCTTGAAGAGCTTATTGAAATAAGATGAAAATAGCTTATGGACATATTATAATCTATTTTTGAAAGTTCTTTCAAACACTTTCACAAGTGCTTATGTCATAAGATAATCTCAAATAAGGTATGAATAAACTCTTCAATGGCATCCTAAATGTACCAAGATATTCTATAAACTAGGTAGATAAAAAAATTCAGAAATTGTTTGTTGAAGTTGAATATTATAACTATAATAAAAGCTTGGTTGGTACATGAGCTTATTTTAGTCGAAAAAAAAGAGTGAGGTCGGAATACATATATATCAACTTATACTTTAACGCATTTCATGTCCGAAGATGCATTTTTTTCCATTTGAACTCTCAATGATTTACTTTACTTCCAGGTTGGACCCCAAGCAATCTATGTGGTTGGTCGAGACGATGATGATGAATCAATTGCTGCTGGGAGTGAAATAAGTGATGCTGCAAGCTGGGAAACTGTTAATGATGATGAAATGGAAGTCCTTGAGGAATCCAGAGAGGTTTGTTTCTTTTTCACCTGGACCGTGATTCTTACCAACTTTCAACTTGTTTCTTTCTGAGATGAAGCCTAAAGAAAAAAAACTGTTATTTTGATCCTTATCTAGAGTTGCTTCCACTAATTAATAAAAGATCTGAAGTAAAATGTGATTTCCTCATCTTGCAAACTTTTGCTGTTTTCATTTCACAGCCTTGCACTTCTTTTTCTTCTTGCTTTATGCACTCAAGCAGCAATGCATCTAATTTTAAATGTCTGTTTAATATTTCAATTTAAGTTATTGTGATTATTATCTCATTTCGAAAGGTCTTTGAAAGTCTGTGATAGACATCCTATCTGCCAACTCAAAATGTAGTTATAATTAGCCCGTTTTTTAAATTATGATATATTATGACTTGCAGGACATTGAGAGGGAAAATTCAAGCAGTGTTACTTCTGAGGTAGAAGAAAGTGGAGAGAATGATTTTGGTAGGGCTGGTGCACTTTCTGTTCCCCTAGCAGCATTTCGGTTTGTCACTAGACTTGCCAGTGGAATATTCTCAAGGGGCCCAAGGAACTTGGATTCTAATGACGTGCAGATAAAAGCTGCACATGAACATCCATCACCAGTAGTTAATGACGAGTCTAGTTCGCAGGGACTTATTCCAATTGATGGTGATACTTCAGGCAATAAGAATGGAGGATACAAGGAGGTTGTGTTGGAAGCAACTGAAACTCTGGAAGCACGTGAGACACTCTATGGCTTGAAAAATGAAGATGCTCTTGCAAGTTGTGATAATGGGAGTTGCAGTTTGAAACATTTTGACATAACTCAAGATCCATCAGACCACTATTTTATTGGTGCAAATGGACAGGTACTGCTGCTGCCTTATTTCTAATAAGAGTAGGGAAAAGGAAGAATGAAAAAGTACTTCATGTTTATTGTATATTAGGGGCTCTGTTAATATACCCTTACAAACTTGACTTGGTGTACTCTTAGCAACTTTCTCCTTTTTGTTTAGACCAAAACGCCAACTCCTTTTTAAAACAGACTAGATTCAACGGTATTAGTGTAGTTTAAAATTTATTATCTATTTTAGAAGTACTAATTTTTTAAATTGCTCTCGCTCTCTCGTAGTCTTTCCTTTCCCTGTTATTGTATGTTCTCTTGTAGCAAAGGACAAAACAATTCGACCAAAAAGAACATAGAAAAAACAAAGTTGAAATAAAAGAATTAGATTGTAAAATAACCCACTGCACGACATGATATTCAAACGTAGTGCATCTGTTCCAAATTCAAAATTTAGGTGCTCATATGAAATTGGCCGGGCGAGAGACTTCAGTGTAGATGGAAATCATTTGTATTGTATGGCAATACTTTATGTGCTGCCAACTTCTTTTCATAACTCTTTCTAAAAGATTGCATCATCATCTCAATTGGCTTAATTCTGGGAGCTTTAACACACCGATAGAGGGGAACAAAGGTTGTGAAATGAAAGGAAAAACTTGGAAGAGGAGAGATAAGTTGAATTATTTTTTTACATAAATATATAAATGTTAAATTGTATTAATATCTTTAAAATTTAAGATTATAAAAGAAAGGAGTTGGGTTTTGTCCTAATAAAGGGGTATAGGTGGCTAATAGTCTTTTCCAAAATCAAGTGGGTACATATTTTTGATAAACATTTATTTATCAACTTGCTCGAATTTGCATGCATAGGCCTGTTTTTTCACACTAATCACTATAGGCATTAATGTAGGTTAGGTTCTTATATTTAGCTAACCAGAGATCCACACTGTTATCAATAGAAGCATCAAAGATGTGAATTTGCTCACTTATCTATTCAAATATTAGCTTCTTCCTTTTTTATTTAGTTTCCTTTATTGTATTATGCTGTAATCACTGGATTATTTCCAATCTACTTTCAGAGTAGCAACCGGAAATGGTTAAAGAAAGTGCAACAAGATTGGAACATACTGCAGAATAACCTTCCTGGTTAGTGATACATTTATTTGATCATCTAAGGTGTGTATTAGTGAGCTGACACCCAATTTAGTAACCGTAAATGTTTGAAACATTTTGACAGAGGAAATCTATGTACGAGTTTACGAAGATAGAATGGATCTCTTGAGAGCAGTTATTGTAGGGCCATATGGAACCCCTTACCAAGATGGACTCTTTTTCTTTGATTTTCACCTTCCGCCAGAATACCCTGATGTTCCACCGGTAAGGAATTTTATCTTGAAGCTGTTTTGCTGTCCAATTTATAATGCTTTCCCCACCAAAGAAAGGGAAGATATGTCAATGACATTCAATTTGTTTGTATATATTTAATCCAAATGGGATATATCTCATGCCTTTTATGTGTTCTTTGTCTGGATATGCAGTCTGCATACTATCATTCTGGTGGTTGGCGAATTAACCCTAATTTGTATGAGGAAGGCAAGGTTTGCCTTAGCCTTCTAAATACATGGACAGGCAGAGGAAATGAAGTATGGGATCCAAAATCCTCTAGCATACTTCAAGTCCTAGTATCACTTCAAGGCTTAGTACTCAATTCTAAGCCTTACTTCAATGAAGCTGGGTATGATAAGCAGATTGGAACAGCCGAAGGAGAGAAGAATTCATTGTCATACAATGAGAATACCTTTTTACTTAACTGCAAGACTATGATGTATCTTATGAGGAAACCCCCCAAGGTAATTATGAGTAAGGTTAAAAAATATTTTATTTTATCCTATCCATTTTATTAGACTGTTCATATTTTATCATGATTAGTTAATTAGTTAAAGCACTATTGCATTGTGCGTACTTGGTTTCAGTAGACTGAGGGTGTATACGGTTCATGTATAGTTATAGAAAACTGAAACTCCTTAAAAGGTTAATAACAGGGTACGGAAAGAAGCAGGAGGATATTTTGGGGAACTTACATGTTTTGATTAGCTTATTTTGGGAATATGTTTTTTTTGGCTAATTTCCTAGGAGAGCTTTAAAAAAAAATACTATTATTTCAATGGGCGTATGAATTTCTTTTAAGTAATTGCAACATTTGCATGTTTCTTTGGCATTAGTTTATGTGTAGTGTAGGAGTTGTTGAGACAGCTGCTGATTGATTCTTAGCTGTGCGAGGTATATTTGACTGCTGTATTTGACTCTAGGATTTTGAAGTGCTCGTCAAAGAACATTTTAGGAGGCGGGGCCATAACATCCTTAAGGCTTGTGATGCATATATGAAAGGTTGCTTGATTGGCTCGTTGACTAGAGATGCCTCCGTTAGTGAAAAAAGCGGTCAGAATTCAACCTCTGTGGGTTTCAAGTTGATGTTAGCCAAGATAGTGCCAAAGCTTTTCCTGTCACTTAGTGAGGTTGGAGCTGATTGCGAGGAATTTAGGCATCTCAAAGATTTGTAGCGAAATTAAGGTGATACATTACTTCCGTAAAGCCACTTGGTCTGCTGACTCTGCCCAAATTTAAAATATTTGAAGAAGGTACCAACAAGTGCAAATGTTGTCATATACTGTCAATGTTCTACCATTTATACCCATTCATTTCTCGTTTAAAAGATCCATTTACTTCTAGGAGCTTGAAGGAACGTAACTGGTGGGAGTTATATTACGTTGAGAGAAGCAACTACTGTTAGAGAAGGCTGGATATCCTCTTCACCTGTAATGGGGGAGGCAATGTTGGTTACTAACTTGTACACTGTTTACATTTTTTTATTTCTTTTATATCTGGGATTAAGCGGGCCAAATGGCATCGTGTGATCCATGCAACCAACTTCCCTTAGTAAGATAAGGCTTTCGTTGTTGCTGTTGTTTTATATATGGGGAGAGGGTGGTGGGAGTCGGAGTTGGATTTTCATAGGTATTTTAAAGAATTTGGTTGTCTTGGATTGATTGATTTACCTTCTGATTCTGAAGATACGATGAATTGAATATAGTTGAAGAAGCCCCTCCTCTTTTATAATGGATGCTTCATGTTTGTGCCTTGATATTTCATTGCTTGTTGTTTAATCCGGAGTCAAGTTGTAACTATTTTCTTGCCATGATGTTTTATCATTTTTTATTGACTTTTTTTTATGCCACTGTCCAATTACTATTTATCAAAATCTCTCGTGACAAAGGTATTAATATTTATTTGACCAGTTAGGATGCATTTAACCATACGTAAATCTCTTGGTAAGATCGTTTATAATAAATTTCAACACTCAAATTCTTGACTTTGTAAAATTCTTACATGTACTGATTATTATTTTTGTATGCGACATCCTATACTGAACCAGAAAAGAAACTTGTTACCCTAAGATTAATTTTGGTACCTGTAAAAATTTCTTGCCCGAGGCTAATAATGAAAAATGGTTGAAAACGATGTATGAATACATAAAATATATGTATGAATAATTTTTATATTGTGTACTAATTTTAATGAAAACGACGTTAAAGAAGCAATATATATTACAGGTTTTGCGTAGAAGAGAAGAATAAATAAAAGTGTGACTGTAATGTAGAGCCGTAGAAAATAAATTAGTAGTGCGTAAATTGATATACATATCTTTGTGCTGTGGGCCATTTTAGCAGACCAAATAGAGCATAAACCAAAACTAAAGGAACTATTATATATTGCCACCCCTAAACACATTGGTCTTGCGTTTCCTTAATTTGGACGAACTAAATTGAATTATTGGTATATGCTTCTTGTTTCTTTTTGCACTCCTTGACCAAATCTAGTTACCCAAATTATAACTGTTATTTACTCCTGAAATTCCGAGGAAAATAAATCCTAATAATTATAAATTCAAGAAATATAAACTAAAACAAAATTATTTCATCTCATTCATGTTTTTAACTACCTTTCTAAAATTAACATATTCTTACTCATTTTCTTCTCATTCATAAACTCATCAGAGTTAATGAGTAGATGATACAATTTATTTATTTGTTATGTTCTCCATTTTAAATGTCTTAATGAAACTAAAATGTATAGTTTTTTAACTATTGTGTTGCTCTATTTCATTTTTTGGCACGCCAAACACTAAATAAAATTCGCATGTTTTATTTTGTCCCATTCTAATATGTCCATCAAACATTACTCAAATTGATAAGTTCAATTTGTTTTTAACAGATTCGAAATAAACAATTAACCAATGAAATGTATGGGAAAAATTAAAATAATTAGATTACAATTCAAAGAAAAAGTTCTAAAAAAAAGAATCAAATCAAATTTGAGTCGTATAATTATATATTGCATTCTTTTTAAACTGAGGTGTTGCCATTGAATCTCTCAAACTCGGGGGTCCACTCTTGTGATGATAATGTAGACATGAATAGGGTTAACTTGTAGTGGATATCTAAGTCTTATATATCTCTCTTCTATCAGAGATAAGGCCTCAATTTATAGCATTTATGTGAAACAATTTTTATCTAATAAATTGATTACGTAAGGATAAGTTAAGATTACATTCACTTTCTAATACTAAGAAATTAAGCTTTTAATTTTGTTTTCAGTGTTCAAATTGTCTGCACAATTAAATTAAATAGGATAACCAAATCAAGCAAGCAACATGAATGAGCTGTTAAATTGGATTCACTGGTTTATATTGCTTTATTTATTGATAGGTTAAGGCTCCTGTGGGATTTAGGTGGAGAACTGGTCAACCTTACCACAAACCATAGATGATGATCACCATAAGTGTTAATGTGTATTTGGACTAACTCTTATTTTGGTAAGAAAATAATGTTATTTTTTCTACAACAATCATTTGACATAATTAGACTACAATGATCATTCGCTACTTATATTAAATAATACTAGTTAGGCAAATAGAAGTCTGTTAGATTTGGATGGTAAGTGAGAAATGCATGGTAGAGAATAAAGTGTAAATAACAGTAACCAATGATAAAATTTGGAGGAAGTAGATCAGAGTTGTTGAAGTGTTTGTATTTGTTTGAAATTTAAAACGTCATTTTCTCATCTTTTCAAATCCCTCTTTTTCATGTCATCATGATCCATTTTTCCAGAATATCGGCACCTACCATGATAAGTTGTTGGAAAACATTTTTGGTGGTTAATTCTAAAAATAATTTCTTGTCATTCAACCAAGTACAATTGAGTCATGACTCTCCACAAGTCTTTCATAAATCCTTAATAAATCAGCAGCATTTCAACAACTCTCAGGCCATTGTTCCTGCAACACCATTTTTTTTTATTGAGGGCAAAAACGATTATTATGTTACTTAGGGCAGCAAGAAAACATAATTTGACCTAGTCTATGTATGACCATGTTATGGACTCATCAAAGTTTCGTAAAAAACTAGAATTTTTCTTAGCAAGCAATATCTACTTATGTGTGACCTAACATAGAACACAACGATATCGTATCTTGGGTGTGAAGTTAACAATCATTCTGCCAGCTATGCCCAGTTGAAAACTTCAAGTCTGTTTTTGGGTCCCTTAGGCACTGTTTTTGTATTTTTATTATGCACAGTTTGTAAAGGTAGCATCTTTTGAAGGCCAAATCATGACATAACAAACTTCACAATGTTCATAAAATTCCAAGATGATTAGACCCCCACATTAGATTGAAATGCTTCTTCAAACACAAGCAAAGTGACCATCCACATCTCATATTTTCACAGACATGGGGGTTACAAATTTTCTTAAAAATTGCACCTTCATGCTCTCAATTTTAGCTTTGCACTTTACTTTTCCCTTGAACCATGTCATGGCTAAGGATTACACTGTTGGTGACCAAGATGAATGGAGTAGCCAAACAAATTTTGCTTCATGGGCAGGGAGATACAATTTCAGCCGTGGTGATGTTCTTGGTATTTCATGCAACCTTTTCTTGATTATTTTGTTTGTCTTTTGTTTTCAAGGCATTCCTATAATGTTATGATCTTTGAATAGGGTTTTTTCCTGGTGATGTTTTGGTTCAGTTTTCAAGTACATTAAAGGGCAACATAATGTGTATGAAGTGACAGAAGAGACTTTCAGATCATGTGATGCTGGTAGTGGAGTTTTGGCTAAGTATGAGAGTGGAGAAGATGAAGTGGCTCTGAATGAGGTGAAGAAATATTGGTTCATTTGCAACTTTGCAGGGCACTGTCTTGGTGGCATGAGGTTTGGAATTGAAGTGAAAGATGGCAACAATGGTGCATTTCACCCTCCATCAATGGAACCAGCTCCTTTGGATAATTCTTGTAGCACTTATTTTGTATCAGAAAGATGGAGAGTGATTCAGACTTTTATTCCTTTAGGATTATTTCTCTTCAACTGTTATTTTTGGTGAATTTGTCTTAGGTATGATTTGATTATTTATTTCTATATATCCATTTCGTATGTATACTTTTAAAATTCACAAATGAAGCACAAAAAATTACCTTTAGAATTGCAGATATAAAAATTAAAATTAGAATAATGGTAGCTAGTTACCTTGGTTATCCATGTGTTTGGTGTGAAGATGAAGCAAACAAATTATGATGTCAAGGGACATTGTGAGTGACTTAACAATACATATATCCCCACTTTTTTGTCCAACATTAAATGTGGTCTACCAAAGTTGCTATATTTACAAGAAATCTCACAATATATACAAAACTTTAGAGGAAGAAATTTTATATTGTATATGAAACTATTCCTATATGTTTTACTCTCTCCTTCTAATATCTTTGTGTGTGATTTTTTTAATGTATAATTGATGTATATTTTCAATATTACTAAGTATAAGTTGATTTTTTTTATCAGCTAGTATAAGTTGAATATATTGAAAAATAAATATAACAACACATTCATGTGTAAATCTCTCACAGTAAATTAAGAATAGAATAAAATAATATTTGAAAAAAATAAAGGGATTATATATATACATTATTTTTCTCTCGTACAAGATTAAGATGGGATCATTTTACATGTCAATATTTCAAAATATTTAGATTTGACGTAATATTTTTTACATGTAATGTAATTCAGTAACTAACATATTCTTCAAAATGTGGTTACGTGATATATAACATTAAGAAAATCATGTAAGAATATAGATAATCATTTCAATGCTTTGATTTATATATATGAGCTGCCAAGAGTACCTAACATAATATTTATATTTTGATTTCTATAAAATAATGTTTTAAAACTTATTAGGTAATATTATTTGCTGCATTAACTTAAACACGTCTAAAGTATTTATGGATATTTATAAATGTTTTTTATTTTTATTTTTTAATTTTAAATAAAATATTTTTGAAATATAAACTCATATAAAGAAATTATTTTAAAATATAATTAAAAATTATATAATAAAATATTAGTGTAAAATAAGTTTTAATAAAAGTAATTTTAATTTCATATATCTAAATAAAAAATATAAAAATATAAAATCAAATTCAAAATCATTTTACAATAGTTAATACTTTCTTACTAATAGTTTTATTTTTACTTTATCACTTAATTATTGTTTAACATTCAAATAAAATATACTAATAGTGGATAACAGAATACTGTTAGTATATGCATCATCATCATCATC
>Ga0099825_1010160_pt1 | contig 10413 bp, 5 predicted proteins | sample SiratroredBW_FD_76838 | JGI IMG/M metagenome (GOLD analysis project Ga0099825, IMG submission 76838) | Root nodule microbial communities of legume samples collected from California, USA - Siratro red BW | ecosystem: Host-associated > Plants > Roots > Nodule | place: USA: California | collected... | reverse complement strand
TATATATATATATATATATATATATATATCTATTCATTTCTTTCTCACCTTTTCTTTTACTTCGCTTTTAATCCACTTACGGTTACACTTTACTGTTTTAACTAGTCTCTTAAACTCTATAGGTTATAGTTTAGGGTTTAGGGTTAGAATTGTAGTGTATCTTCTTGGGCGTATTGTTGTTATCAGTTACCGTGTTTGGTTTTCCTTTTATTTTCTTGTGCTGCGAAATAATTGGTGAATGTAATTTTGGCTTGAATCGAACGAGGGGTTTCCGCCTTTGATTTGTGTTCACACTTGAGAATGGATTTTCGGCGGATTGTTCTAAACTTCAGTATGTATGAGCTCAGGAGTTATCCGGTTTGCTGGTATGAGGTTATCGACGAAAAGATTTGTCTGATTCAGTTTGTTTGTTTTTGTTGAAACCCCCTCATTTTTATTTTTCTTTTGAGTTTTGGGAGTATCCCTATTCGGTTACCATGTTTCCCTTATTCTGGGGTTTTATGTTATGAATGCTGTCACGTGTTAGGGAGAGGAAGAGGGAATACTAACTGTGCAGCAATTAAGTGGCTGGGCGGTCTAGAATATCATAGTTAGGCCTGGAAGGTTATAATTGGGCCTCAAGGCCCAAGCCCGACTGACTGTCTGAGGTCTTGGTCGCTCTCAATTGTTAGTGTGATAGGGGGAGTGGTCATAGTAAATGGTCGTTCTCAATCCGGGATTTGACTTTTGGCTAGCCGGTCCAATTTATGATGTTTTCTGTTGGTGTTAGTTGAAAGGTGTATGATTGATGTAGATGATTTTCTTCCTCTCATATATCTTATTGGTTGTTATTTTACCTTTCAGGTTCTTGAGAGGGCTCTTCAGGAGTGTGGGAATGATATAGATGCTGCCATCAAGAGGCTGAACGAGCTTTGCTTGGGAAATGCAGATGGAAATGTAAATGCTGAAGGATCGGATGCTGCTGTTAATTTAGATGCAGGTGTGGTTGGTTGCCATGTGCGATCGAATGCTTTGTAGACTAAAATTTTACGACAAAATTATGCTTTTGCATGTTCTATGATAGGATTTTTTAACTTTTAGCTAGTTGCATTTTGGTGTTGTACCAGTGCACTGCTCTTCTGTGCTAAACCTGGACAGGGGCTGTGGAAAGATAATGATATGAGTTGAATAAATTATGAACAAGCTTTGGTAACAAAACTAATTGAGAAATTGACTTTTTTCTTTTTTTTTTTTTTGAGAAACTCTGCAGGTAAATTGGAAGATAATGGAAATGCTTCTGTTCCCGAGGACCAGCCTACTTTGAACAACCACCTTCCTGTAGATGGAGCAGAGTGGATTGACTTTTTTGTTAGGGAAATGATGGTTGCTACTAGTGTTGATGATGCTAGAGCCCGTGCTGCTAGAATGCTGGAAGTTCTAGAGAAATCAATTAGTGAAAGAGCAAGGGCTGAGGCCACTGATGCACTTCAGAAGGTATTTATTCTAAAATCATTAAAGATTCATGTTGTCAACCGAACTCTTATTATGTCTTGCATGTCACTGAGTGAATGTCTGTTTAGAGGAACAGATCAATTGTATGATGTATGCTACTGGCCAGGAATTGCTGAACTGAAGTAGCAGTTGGTTGATGTTGAGTGCTTTGAGATTGTTTGTTTGTAGGGGAACTCTATTGTTGACTTAAGCTGAGGATGTTTCATCCTAATTCTTTCTTGTAATATTTTTACTTTGTTGTTTTGTGTATTGTTTCTGCGTATGATGTTTTAGTTTCACTAGCTTGTGTACGAGGATAAACAAGAAAATAAACATAATGGGGAACTGTGTGTTGGGTGGCAACAAGTCAACAAGAAAATAACCTCACGTGTATCAAAGAAGAGAGTGCTGTGTTTGATGTATGGACATACTAGACAAAATTAAAGGATATTGAAGGTATATACCTGAAGTAGAAAAAATAGTAGAATTTTGGCCCAATGGGGTTTGGGTGTACGTGGCGAAGACATGTAGAAGCTCCAGGGAGGAGATTAGATCAAATATAGGTTAGTCTTGTTAGTTAGTCTTGTTAATAGAGGTAGACGGAGGTCAAGAAAAGCTATTGGAAAAACCATTAAGAAGGAATTTAAAGGTCGTTTGTCTATAGAATTATTTATGATAGAGTAATATGACATTATTTGATTCATGTAGCCAAACCTGGTAGAAGGCTTGGTTTTTTGTTGCTTGTATGAGAAGATAACACTAGAGAGTGGCTGAAACCTGCTGTGCTTAGACAATCTGGTCTATGGATCTTCTTTGAATAAACATGCAAAGTATATTGTGGCTGTTTTTCTACAATACTCTGAAGTTTGTTTTCATATAAAAAATTTGTGTATTTTTTTAAAAACTGAACTAGGAGCTAGAAATATAATGCTTAGGCTGCACCTTTGCTGATAGCTTTTCTGATAGTCTATATATTAGGACCTGATGATTTAGGAACAAATATAGTGTTTCTTCCTGGTTCAGCTTGTATCTTAGTTGTTGTAAAATCTTCTCATTTTCAGGAAAATTTGATGCTGAAAGAGCAAATTGAAGCATTGATAAAGGAGAAAAATTCTTTCAAAAATGCTTTTAGAATCCAGCATGAACGATTTGCTGATTACGAGGTTAAGAACCAAGAGTTGCAGCATTTGAAGCAATTGGTGTCTCAATACCAGGAACAGATTAGAACTCTCGAGGTTTGAATCAACTTTCCATCTTAATTGTTCAGTCACAGCTGATCATTAAGCTAAGGCTTTAATCAGTATCATCTCTCATAATTTGGTCTTAATGTTTCAGACACTCTTTTGTTTTGAACACCTATAGCTAGAAATGCATAATTAATTACCTTGTACTTGTTGTCATGTGTACTTCTCCTGATTCGGGGTTGGGAGTCAATCTAGCAATCTGCTATGTATATATAGGTTTACAAGTGAGTGTTTCTTTGCCGTACGCTCAACTCAAGTTGGGTTGGGAAGGGGGAGAGGGCAAATACCTAATATTGCATCTTACCATAAGAAATTAGTTTACAAATTAAAATTGGTCCATTATTAAATTCAGACAAATGGGGAAGCGTTGGATGAAAAATCTGAAGTCTTAAATAAATTCTTAAGCTAACCTTTTTCCCATTAATAATTGCTTTTGTGAATACTGATGATTTCTATGTGCATTGATTTGTTGACAGGTGAATAACTATGCTTTGGCGATGCATTTGAAGCAGGCTCAACAGAGCAACCCCTTTAGTGGGCACTTCCCACCTGATGTGTTCTAACGGGGTGAATGTGTAGAGCGTAATAATAGAGGCAGCAAATAGTTGCTTCAGGTTCACTAATTATGTCTTGTGATTTGTTTTCTGTCATACAAAGGTTCATGCTGTTGTAATTTGCTTTTACGGCTTCTGTTTGTGATAGCATGCTTTCTGCTTTTATAGTATCCTATCAACACAGTATAGAATCCAACAGTATATCAATCCTATCACTATTATCCGTTTCGAATTTATCTTTTTCGAGTTTTGGTCACTACGATTGCGACAATCTCCAACATATTAGCCTAGAACCGTTAAGCATTTTAATAAGTGGAAGAAGCTTCAGAATCTTTTCCTGGTTATAAACAGTCGCATTATCATTTTCTTTTCCAAACTGGAAACGAAACTGCATTACTTTTTCTTGTCGATCGATTGAATTGTATAATTATTGCTGTATTCGAGAATTTTATATACAATTTCGATTTTCTGACAGTTGTGTCAAATATTTGAAAAAGAAATGTCCTTCGTAATATTTTCTGCATTGGTCCTTTTTCTGTGTCGTATTGTTAAGGGTTTAGCATTCCTTGTGCCACTTCTATTACATTTTAAATGTTGCTGAGAAGAAAAAAGGTATTTAAACTTTGGAATCTATCAAACTAAGTCTAATAACCAAAATCAAATCACAAAAACATTCTCTCTTTCATAGATTTTTCTTGAAATTATCGAATAATAAGACTCAACCAATTACATCATAAAAATCTGAAAGAACACAAATATAAAAGTAGAAATGAAATCCATTATTGAACAAATGATTGGATTAACAAAATAAAAAAGTGCAAAAAAATAATAATTATAATAGTAATAGTATCTCAATGCTATTAATTTATCGTTCTAAAAGAAAGGTAGCATCTCAAATACTGAGCAAAGTGGTCATGTTAATTTGTCTTTCTAAAAGCAAATACCAATCGCAAAACCCAAGACAATCAGGGAACTAAATATTGCAGCATCTTGATCATGAAATGTGATAATGCGTTGTTCTGATTATTTTGCTGAGCCTTGGCAGGCATGGTTGACGGATCGATGTCCCCAGCATATGAATCACCTTCTAGGTGACTGGTGTTGCTTTTCATTATGTTAAAAAGTGGAGGAAATGTGCCATAGCATTTAATGAATGTAACGGTCAATTGCAATGGAACCATTCAGGAAAACTAAAAGTGAAATTTTTCAGAAAGATGGTACCATAATAGTATTTAAATTCAGACAATAGAGATTATCTAATATTCGTCAATACACTAATAGAAACAAATTCGTCCTACCGCTATCCTACATTGACAATTCGGACTTCCATACACTAAAATATTTATAAGGGCAGAGTGGCAACACACAATTCTTCTAATTCTAATATCTCTACACAAGCTGCAAAACAGCTTTCATCTAATTTCTTGCTTTAATCTTTTTTCATTATTTGTTAAAATCTGAGGTCAAAACTCACTTTAAAATTAATTTCATCAGTAGATTCTTTCTGTGAATACAAGATAGAGAATGCTCTAATGACCATCAAGTGTTGCCAAGGACTCGTTAAGGAGCCGTCGTGCTTCTTCCCTCCTCCTGCAAATAGAGATTAACTTAGAAAAAAGGCCAATAACAAAAACAAGTCAAACACCATTTTCGTCCCTCGAAGATTTGGATTCGATAACATTTGTTCCAATAAATTACCAACCACCATCTGCATTTTTCAGGACGGAATCGGTGTAAAAAAGGGCTAATACAATGATACGAACACAGTAATTCATTGATTCAAGGTTAAGGATGCCTCCAAAAAAAATTAAACAGATAATAACTGATAATTCTCCTCCGTCCTTTACTCCTTACTATTCATGGTTTATATAGTAGATGAATTACTAAATCAGTGACAAAATAGTATAACAGAATGTCTAGGTGGCATGTCTCCATAATAAACTAAGGAATCTAAATAATGAAAATGACTAAATTGGTCTCCTAACAAGTCATATTTATCTCCTTATCTATCATACAACTGATTCAAAATGTTTTGAAGTCATATTTATCTCCTTATAATAAAATTTTGTCCCAATCATGCATTAGTATTATATAAAAGAAGAATAGCTGCTCAATTTTCACCAAGGCAAAACTAGATAAGCAAGGAAAAGAAGGTAGTAAGATCTGCTAAACCATCTCCTACCCACAATTATAGTTCACTCCCTAATTTAAGCATTTAAACCCTTACAAATAGCCACAAATAACAACAGAAGTCAAAAACACTACCTAATTAATGTTAAGAAATTATAGTTCACTACCCCATTTAAGCATTTCCCTACTATCATTTTTCTGTGCACTACCTATAAAATCTTACATTTCAGACCAATCCAGTTTCACAAGCATCACAGCCTTTTTTTTATCTGAAGCTCACTGAGCTTAACCAAGATGCATTTAAAATTGTCTTCTAAGTCCCAAAATTTTAGGATAGGGTTGTAGAAAAAATTGGATTGTTAGTGGATAAATGGATGAATTACCACCACCCCTATAAAAAAACTAAATTGTTAAAGGCTCTCAAATTGATAGAATAAGTACATTTCAAAGTGCAGGTACCAGAGCAAAAGATTATTTTGGTTTTATGTGCAATTAAGAAACAATAACGAAATATTATATATACATATATACCTCTTTATATCCTCCACTGCCTGTTTACGGCGTTGTATCTGAAGTTCCAAAATGTGAATCAATGTTGCTCTCGCCTACAAAGTAAATACAAGATATAGTTAAAAACCCAGACTACAGGAAGAGAATAGCAGCATGCCAGTCAAAGGCTAGTATATTTCCTTAGTTAATTGTATAGAAGAAAGTATACCTGATGAGGGCGCAATGAATTTAAAAGGTGATGTAAGTTTTTGAATACAGTTGAAATTTCTTCGACTCTCCTTGCATATTGTGAAGGTCTCTCAATAAGAATATCAGCAAGCTCCAAGACATGTAGTTGCAACTCTCCATTAAGTGACCTCAACTCCTTCTTGAAATCTATGGAATATTGGAATCTTTTACTAAAGGATGGAAGCTAAAAGGTTTCAAAAAAATCTTGTAACGGTTATGCTAAAGCAACTAATAATCAAAGAGAAAATATAGTGTGGACAATTGACCCTTTTGAAATTACTAAATTTAAGGGCATGAATGTCATAATTCTGGAGCAGTAAGATTTATGCAAGTTACAATGAACAATTTCACCACAATTGCTCAAGACGTAATACACCATCCTATCAAGTAATTAAGGGAATAGATACCCAATTTGAAAAGCCAGTGCATGTAAAGTTGATGTTGTATCTATTCTAGGTTTGTGCCTTAGTGATTCATCTTTCTCATACTGAAATTTCCAAAGAAATGATGAAAATCAGACGGAATACTTTTGCAACATGGCACCTATGGCAACAAAGTGTAGACAAACAACCTAAAAGTGAGTTACCTACATTACTAAGCAAGGATTGCCAGAAGCATTCAAAGGTTAAAGCAACGTTCATAATGATACTACCAGCTCTCATGGAGCGAGAAACAGAAGTCATATCATTTGCTATTCTTCTTGGAATGATAACTTCCAACTGGATAGTATTGAAAGAAAAGTATCATAATAGAAAAACCAAAACTATTTGTAGCAACTTGTGGTCATTTCAAAACATTATATCGAATCAATAGGGCTGAAAAATGGCCTACCAACATTAGGCCCCTTAGAATAGAGCTGGCGCACGCCTTGTTCTTCCAAGCTTGGTAGAACATCACTAGTCTATGAGAAAATAAACAAAGAATTATAATTTTAATAAGTTATCATGACATAGAGATCCTACATGAAAGTACAAATATATAAATAAATACTTAGTGAAAATTGCATATCAGACCCACATGAGAAACCCCATTTTAAGTGCCCACCTAAGAAAGATGTCCTTAAATCATTAAGAATAACCGAAGAAAACTTACTACCACGAAACAACTTATTACAAATCAGTATGCATCCAATCACAATCCTAGGTGTGTGTGAAAAAACTGCGAAAATTAAATTATTTCAACATTGATTTATATATATAATCTATTGCTATAACAGATTATTATAAATATATATATATATATATATATATATATATATATTTTGGATAAGTTTGCCGAAAAATTATTTTTAAATGGTTAATTTTATTTGGACACATACAAGATCAGCTTTCACACTGTGATTCTTTTTTAAGAAAAACAGAGGACATGCACGAAGCGGAAAGAGAATAAAACAGGTCGTTGGAAAATTTGACTAGAGATAACATGTTTGAGGGGGAAAATTTATCATAAACTACAAATGTCCAAATACATAAAATCAGCTTAGTTTTTTTTTTTTTTTTTACAAAAAGCTTATTTTTCTTCTAAATTTCAGCAAATGTTCCCAGACCCTTTCCATAATAATTCTCAAACAGCTGAAATCAATAACTAAGCTATTATCCCAATCACGCTCTACGAATTTAATAAACCAACCAACTGACTCCCACATAAGCTGTTTCAGATTTATTTTCACAAGCCAAAAATCGAAGCTGGTAAAAGTAAGCATCTGCAAAAGCTTTCATATTATTTAAATAAATTTTTAAAACCTCGATATGCAGTTAAAATTTCACACAGAAAGTGCTTATTATACCACCGTCACTGCAATTGCAACTGCAGAAGCTCATTTCAACATTATATCCTAAAAACACATCGGGAAAAAATGGTTACCGTGTAATTGCCTCCGAAACAAACGTAAGTCCCTTCAATAGGCGGCGGAGGCTCGGGAGCAGACTTAGGGTCTTGCAAGTAATCTTTGTAAAGCCTGTAAAAAGGTGGCGGTGGAGGATACGTCGCCGTTGCCATAACTAAAGCCTTCTAAACTTCTCAATTTCACGATCTGCTGCATCATTGTATGATACAACACCAAAATTAGGGCACGGAAGACACAAATGATTACTCTCTCTCTCTCTCTCTCCGTTGTTCAGTTGTGAAATTAATTTCGAGAGAGTGAGTGAGTGATATGTTCGCTGAGACACAGAGAAGCAAAGAAAATAGAGAAATTGATAAAGAGAGGAAGAGGAACTCACGGAAACCGGCGACCGGTGAGCTGCGACGGAGCGACGGTGTGCGAGGAGACAATGACATTAGGGTTAGAAAGGGGAAAGGGGAAGGTGTAAATGCGCAAACGGAAAAATTTGAAAATAAAAAGTCAAAAGAAAACAATAAATAGAAAATAAGAAAAGCAAAAAAACTTTAGCCGTAATATCATAATTAAAAAATCTAACGATTTAAATTGAGGTTTTATTTACAAAAGTAGTGTAATTTTTTTTCTAAATTACATAAATCGATATATTTAAAAACAGTTATATAATTAGGTAGGTTGTGTATGTAAGGATGACTATAAAATAAAAAAGTGGTTTCAATTTAGATTATAATTTTTTTAAAGCATCTAAGATTTGTGATTTTTTTATCCTTTCTTTTTTTGTTAAAGTCATGATACTAAGCAGTTTTTTAATTTTTTCTTTAAATTGTGTATTACTTTTCTTGTGTTTATATTAAAGTTGTGTTTTTCAATTTTTTATTTTTTATATTTTAAATTTCTATACAAATTTAGATAAGTAATTAATTGTTTATCTATATATCAATTGAGTACATTTTTATATATATTTAAATTATTTTAAAAACATATTTAAATACTTAACTAATGAATGAAATTATTTATGTTAATTCAATATAATTTTGAGAAATTTAAAACAATGCCACTAAAATATATGTTATTATTGAAATAAAATTAATTAAAATAAAATGATAAATAAATATGTAAGTAACTATTTATTATTGTTTATAGTTGTTTCAATAATAAAAACCTTTTTTAGATTATTTTGAACTGGTTGATTTTTTGTTATGAATACAAATAATTATCAGTCTTTCTATTGTTTATGATATATTGAGGGTTATGAATGTAGTTCAGGTCTGATAAAAAAATTTCATATCAGACTAAATGAAATTTGACTTAAACATTAGAGATGATGTGTAGGTTGTAATTTAGGTTAATATGACTTAGCAATTGTAAGTGGCAAGTGAAACAAACAACAATTGCATTTGAATAATATAGTCAAAGAGGTTGAAATGCTTTACAGTTACACCATCTAGCATAATTTAATTTTTTTTGGTATGACACTGGTTGTGGACCAAGTTGAGGACTCGCCATATCTTTAATATCAAACTGAATTTTCAAACTGAATTTTGCGGTATAACGTTAGAGATGACGCATGATTAATTCTTACTTTTTTTTTCAATGTAAGATCGTGTTATCTTTGAAATATTGATGTCTTACTCGTAACATACAATCATGCAACAATCTTTGTTACTTCAACAAAACAAAACAAGAATATGTTATTTCACTTGTTATTTTAACAAAAGCAAAATTTGATGATGAGTGTACTTATTTTTAAAACAAAATTCATACATTTAGTTAAGTTAGTTGTCATGTATTCATACTTTTTTGTCTTAATCAAATGTTGAGTTCACTTATCTACATATATTTATTTGTTCATAAAACTGCTTTACATAAATTTAATCTCACAACTAATAACTTAGCTTGAAATGCATAAACAATACTAAATAATTTTTTACATATTTAGTCAAGAAAACTGACCACATAAACAATAATAAATAATTTATTACATATTTGTTTTTCTTCTCACTTAATTTATCTTCACATAAACAATAATAAATTTCTTAGTATTTGTTTTCCTTCTCAATTCAATTAATCTTATTTTAAGGGTAACATATATTTTAGTTGCGTTGCTTTAAATTTTCCAAAATTGCATTAAATAAACATGAGTAATTTCATTAATTAATAAAATATTTAATTATTCTTAGAAAAATTAATTTAAATGCATTTGACTACATTAATGTTTTAAATTATTCAAAATACATCCCATTAGCATGTCAATAAATAATTAAGTACATTACCATTTCGGACAGAACCTCCCCATAAGGAAACAAGAACAGCCCCATTTCGGACAGAACCTCCCCATAAGGAAACAAGAACAGCCCCTCAGGTCTAAACAGCGCCACCATGGCTTAAACGACCAACTATGGCATTCTCAAATCCTTATGAGAGAGCGAACTATCAT
>Ga0099825_1010156_pt1 | contig 10415 bp, 5 predicted proteins | sample SiratroredBW_FD_76838 | JGI IMG/M metagenome (GOLD analysis project Ga0099825, IMG submission 76838) | Root nodule microbial communities of legume samples collected from California, USA - Siratro red BW | ecosystem: Host-associated > Plants > Roots > Nodule | place: USA: California | collected... | reverse complement strand
TTTTTTTTAAAAAAAAATATATATATATATATATATATATATATATATATATATATATATATATATATATATATATATATATATATATAAAGTAAAATCTACGATTCGTGTTACGATTTTACGATTTACGATCTTATGAACCCTCTACGATCTTACTCAAAATCTCGATTTTAACTACCTTGCTTCAAATCTTCGTATAAGATAAAAGAAAGTTTGAAAGAAACTTTTTTTATTGTTTTTCACATTTTTTCTATTTCGTCTTTTTGACTTTCTAATTCTTTCCATACTTGATATGTTTCCGTCGTTGGAAATAAACATAGTCTAAATGTGAGTTTCTTTCATATTGGTACATTTCACTACGAGTGGAAGCATTATTCACCTATTCCACATTGGTAACAATTTTGATACTACTTATTAATTTCTTTCCATGAGAAACACAAGGGAGATTGAAAACATATAAGTCTTGAGAAAACACATATAACAAATCATGACACCTTTTAACTTATGATCTTAAGCAATATGCTTTGTCAGTCTTTTCTCTATGATGTTATTCTTATCTATATTTTTTTTTAATGTTGAACTTGAACTCATATTTAACTCTAATATCATGTGTCAATATATCAATTGCTACAATGGTGAGAGACTTTTTCTATCAATTATTTTATATAAGTTATAAAGATAATTGATGCAAAATATCTTGTGCAAATTAAATCGGTTGGATCTATATTTGATACTACATCGATTTCTTTAATGATTATATAATCTCTATTTTATAGATTTATCATTTTTATTGAATCAAAATTTGAATTGTGAATTGTTTTACATTTATTTTGAACTAAGAGTCGAGTCTTGTTACGAATTATAATAAATAAAATATATGATAATTTTAAGTAAAAATAAGTGACATAAAGAAAACAAAATTAAAATATTATATATGAAAATGAAGTAATTAAATGGTTACGGTGTTCAGCCCATAAAAATAAAACATGATAAAATGTAAATTATTATTTTACGTTTAAATATTTTTCTTAATTTTTTTTTCATCTATCATCTTTGAAATCAATGTCATTAATTTGTAAATTTTGTGTGGATATCACTCCATATTGGTGGATCAAATGCAAAACATCCTAATATAGATACAATATCCTCACTTTGAATGGACAAGTAGGAATGCTCAGTAGAGAAATATTTGTAAAAACTTTCATTCTAGATTATAATTTCTGTAGAGAAAGAAGGCACCCCTTTTGTAAATTCTGAATGGAAGTTTCACCATAAGTAAACCCCAATGCAAGATAAACCTAGTAACATATCTTGTATATTTTGATATGGTGTATGTGATAGTTAACTATAGTTCCTCAAATTGAAAGTTAGGATTTTGAAAGAATAACAAGAATGGAGGAAGGAGCACCCCATAAATAATAAAGAAAAGAGCGTTGAGGTTGGGGTATTTTAATTTACGTTTGGGTTGGTATGCACGGGTAGAAATTTGAGTTGAGTTGATGGATTCAAATTGGGTTGGGTGAATGAATAAAAATTTAGATTAGGGATGTGATGACAGAAATTGAGTGGGGAGTGCATATAGAAGTTTGAAAGTTGGGGTTTCAAGGAATTTATTTTATAAATAATTTGTTTACTTAACAAGCCTATCAATGTTCTGTTTTAGTTATCAAAAGAGTAAGTAAGAGTTATATCTATAGAGAATTACTAGTTGTAATATCTACGTTCTACTTCATGTTCTGAGACTAGTATATTGATATAAAGTGTATTAGAAAACCCAAACATTGATATCATCATACATAAATTGATAACTTTTTAACTCTAGATAAATTAAAAAAAACTAATTAAAGATTCTTTAAAGCTGGACTGTTTATTTTTGTTTTCATTTTCTATTTTCACCTTTTAATTACAAAAATTGTAAACTTATATTCAACTTAATTCCTATTTTCGAAACATTTAATATCAGAAAGCATAGAAAATAAAAACAATCACTTTTCAGTCTCAACTACTTAGATTTTAACTGATGACATGGATGCAGATAAATCTCAGTTATCCATATAAAACAAGCCAATGGCATCTATTGGCCATCATCTTGGCACAAAGAAGCTACTATAATGCAAAAAATTATGTTTCCCTCGTAACTGAGATAGAAATGTTTCACAATGTCACTTTACAAAACTCCATATTATTATCAGTTGTGACAATGACAAGTCACAGGAAATTATCCACTTTCAAACTGCTGATATTTAGACATATTTTCAATAGAGGTTTCAAGATAAAGGACTTCATCAATATGAAGAGAAAGCTTGTTTGGTATAAATGAATTACAAAACAAATTACTCAACATTGTTTACATCTGGGACAGAACAAGAAAGTATTGATAGTATTTTATATTGTGCTATTCATTCCAAATCTACTATCCCAAAATTCGATAGAAGGATCTTTATTTGATCAACAAAGTCTGAGCCTGTTGCATACTCTGTAAGTAACCCCACAGCAAAACCAAACATTGCCCATCTGTACAAATCAAATTTCTGATTAGAAAGTCAAAGTACAACAGAACCTGCATAACAATGCTGACACAATTTAAGTGTGACAGGTATTCAGTAAATAGAATGACAAGTATATTTCAACTAATCATGAATGTAGACAACTTAATTGCATCTATTTGTTTTCAGTTTGACACAAAGAAGCTACTATGCTGCATAAAACTTCATGTTTCCAGTTGTGAACTCTTCACATAGAAAAAAAAAAGTTGTAAATTTCAGCATCTGAAAATGTTAATGTTACTGTTTCCATTGCAAAAACTGAAGCTTTCACAGAACAATAAATTGGGTACCCTGGATTTTAGGCAATTAAATTAGGCCAAGATAAAAAGAAAGAAAAATGTTTGTTCAGCAAAACCCTTTGAAGTTGAACAACAGAAGAACACAAATTAATAAAAAAAGGAAGCAATCAAGTAATTAGTTGGTAATAGTTAATCAATTGTGCCAAGATAAAGAAAATGCAATTAACATAAACCCCACATACAGAATGGATCCAATTTTTTTCTGTGGCAATAGCAGAACTTTTACCTTCCATTGCTAATCTCATTTTTCCCTATGAAACCAAAGAAAGGACCCTGATTTGCTTCTTCAAGCTTCTTCTGTTTGAAATACTCGTTCAACTCCTTAGCCTTTTGCCTCTGAAACTCCAATGTAATGACATTCTTATCATCCCCAGCAACAACAGTAGCTGGCACCACTGAAGGGGATGATGATGGTGGAGTCTGAGAAGGAAGTGCTGGTTTCTGGAGCTGAGGGACAGTTGATGATGATGATGGTTCTCTTATTTGGGGTGCCACTGGCCTTCTCACAGGCCCTTCAGCCTGAGAGTTCCTTATGGTGACACTGTGAGGCTTGGAAGAAGAGAACCTCAAAGAATAGGATGAAGTTGAGGAAGTGCAAGAGGAACAAGTTGGGATTTTGATGCATGGGATTGAAGATGCCATAGACATTTTTTCTTTATTTTTTGTTTTTTCTTTCTTTCTTTCTCCTGATGCTAACTAACTGTGCTCAGATTTTTATTTTATTTTAGCCTTTTTTTTCTATTGGGTTGTACTTTGTGGTATCTTATCAGAATCAGAAAAGATGTGTGTGGATAAGGTGTGACCAAGTTTCCACCAGAAAGTGGCTCAAACTCAGTGGAGTTGTAAGTGTCTTAACCACTGAAACAAGAATGTCTTTTTTACTTCATCAGGGTCAGTGGCATTTCATCATCAACCACTGCTTTTTGTCTGATTTTGGTGTAAAAAACACAAAGGATAACAGAATAGAGACTTCTCTTTCTAAGAATATATGCTACCACTGCCATGGATTCTTTTGGTTGGAACTTGGAAGGGTTATAATCCAATATTTTGGAATTAAAATCATTGTGCTCTAATCAATGACTAAACTAAAGTTTATATTTTAGTATAAATTTTGATTTATTCTGTTCATAATGGGTGTTTTTAATTTTAATTTTTAATTAATTTGGATTCTTGTAATGATTTATTTATAATTTTAATTATATTATTTTGCTTTCAATTGTTATATATATATATATTTTTTTTTTTCATATTATGTATTTACTATTAATCTTATATAATATTTCTATTCAAATTAAGTTAAAAAAAAGTAACATGTTTTTAAACGGATATAACGCTTTCATTGTATTAATTAATGTAATAGGTAAAATATCTTGAAGTATAATGCTAAAATAAATATAATCTACCATACAATAAATATAAAAAAAAACAATTTTACTATCTTTTAATATCAAAGTCTCGAAATATTACCTGAAATAATAAAATAAATATTTTAAATGATATATAGTTAAAGTAAACAACATAATATACAAATATTCAATTAATAATAAATAAAATAAAATATTTTTATTTTATTATTGTTAATATCTTATTTAGTAAAAGATTAAAAATAAGAAAATTCTACCCTATATAAGAATAAGTAAAAATAATAAAATCATGTTTTATGAATGAGTTTAAAAATATGATAAAATTATGACTCACATTAAAAAAAAGTAAAAGAATTATAAATATTTTAAGGACCAAATAGAAATAAGTATAAAAGTTAGAAATGGAAGCTAGAATTTTGAAAGACATTATATATATAAAAATAAAAGTTACAAGTTATAAAAGAAATTTGTTTTCTAAACACTACTATTAAAGTGAAATAAACTTTTTAACATATAAAAAAAGTTAGAAATTAAAGAAATAAGGTGTGAAACATAGTCTAGTACAGTGTGGTGAAAGAAAATGTCTTTGGGGAAGTCCTTTTGGAGTATGGAAAAATAAAACTAGTATTACATAGAATTATTGAATATGTAATCAAACACGGTATATTTTGAAGAAATTACAACCTAATTTGGTTGGTTGAGAGAGTAGATTTGAGAGATTGAGAGAGTAGATTTAAGAAAAAAGTGAAATTATTTAAATAAACAAATGAATGATGAAGAAAAAGGGGAAAATTTATAATAGTTTGTGAGTTATGTAATAAATGTAGTTGATAAAATATTTTTTAAAAGATAAAATTATAATTAAAATTAATTTAAAATTAAATATAATTAATTTATTAGATATGATTGACAAATTATTATTTTAGTTGATGAAACTATAAAAAATATCAATTATTTTAAAACTAAAATTAAAATAAAAAAATTAAGTTATTATTATTAATAATATTATTATTTTGCAAATTTATTTTGATTATTATTGTAATTTAAATTTTATTATTATTACTTTTATTATTATTTTACAATTTTATTATTTTTATTATTATTATTGTTTGATAATTATATCAAATTTACTATTATTATTGTAAATATTAATAAATTGATTATATTGAACTAATTATATAAAAAATATATAATTATAATAATAATAATATTATTATTATTTTTAAATATATTACTAATTTTTTATTAATAATTTATAATTATTTATAATTTAATTATTATTATTTTAATATAATAATATTTTATATTTTATTATGCTTAAAATTTTATATTATATAATAAATCATATTTATTTTATAATAATAATAATATAAACATAAATAAATTAACAATAGCGATAAATTATATAAAAATATAATATTATCTTAATCTTCTTATAGTTGCAAAATTTTATCATGATTTTCGCATTTAATTTTTTTATTCATTGATAAATGAACTTTCTTTACATTTTTTTCATGGTGACAAATATCTCCCTTCAAGCAAAGGGACTTTAAAGGTTTGTTTGTAGTAGGAAGTAGATTTGAGAACGTGGATTTGAATTAATTTGAAATAAAACTGTGTGAAAAATTAGATTATTTGAATTAAGGAAAAAATGATAAAAGTTGAAAGGAAAGTTTATCAATAATGTGATAAGTATAATAAATATTTTAATATTTTTTAATATATAAAATTAAAAAATTATAAATTTATTTTTATAATTAAAAATAATTAAAAAAATATAACTGTTTTATTTAGTGTAATTGATAATATTTTTAAAAAACTATAAATATATTAAATTACATAAATAGTTTAAAATAAAATTTATTTATTATAAAATATATCAATTTATTGATTAAAACTGATTATTTTTAAAATATAAAATTATAATTTTTTAGAGTAATTTTAAATTAAATAATAATAAGATTATCATCATATAATTTATTTTTATTTCAAATACTTATATTTATTTTTATTAAATTATACATATATATTATTGTTAATTATTTTGATAAAACAATTTTTATTAAAAAGCTATAATTTTAATAAAATTATATAATATTTTATTATAAAATTTATATAATATTTTATTTTTAAATATTATTTATTATATTATATAATAATGTAATCGATTATGTAGAATTAATTACGTTGATTATAAATATAGTCGATTATATTATTATTATTATAATATTATATTATATAATTATTATTTTTATTTAATTATAATTTAAATAAAATACTAATAAATTAATAATGAAAATTAATGAAGAGAAATATAACAATAATTTTAACTTCTTGGTAAATCTTTGTAAACAAAGAGAAAAATGAATATTTTAACTCGTTTTACGATTTTTGTTAATATTTTAATTATTGAAATTCGAATTTTTTTTTTTTCAAATCTGCGTTTCATTTTCTTTTTCAAATTCGTCGTTTAAAACAAATGCACCGTAAGAGAGAGTGTTTGGTGAAAATTCTTACTTAAAAAAAAAATAAAAATATGAATAACACAGCTATAGTATAAATAATATCATTACTTTAATATTTTTGCTCTTATTTACTTGTTTTTCTAATCTATCAAATTCACTTTCCAAACTTAAAAATATCAAATGAGGTATTTTTTTTTTTTTTTTGTTTATGTAGATAAAAATGTAACGAAAGCTTGAAAACAAAATGAAACGCTGGAAAAATGGAAAATATATATTTATCAGCAAACTTTCTGCATTATATAGCGAGAATTTGATAACAAATAAACCTTTATTATGTATTCAAAATAATTGATTATGTTTTGAAATATTTTATTATAATTTATGTTTATATACGAAATTTTTTATAATGATTACATTATTAATATTTTATTAATATATTATGATATTACATATTAAATATAAAAGTATTAGTTTTTTTAATATAAAAATATAATAAAATAAATAATTTTTTAATAAAAAGTCATGTTAAATGTAACATTTCATATTTTTCATATAATAGAAATTTTATTATATAAAAATCATATAATAAATTTGAATATAAAAATCTATATATTTATTATAAAATTCAAAATATACTTTTCCAAAGAGAATTTAATAGAAATATTTTCGTAAAATTATAACAAAATAAAATAAAATAAAGTTTTTCCATCAAATCATCGGGTCACCTGTCAAATCCTCTGCTCACGTGTAATACATGATCATCGCTGATTTAAAAATAAAACAAACACTACATAAAAAATAAGGGTAAGCTAGAGAATTTTAAAAAATATATTTTTATAAATTAATTTTCTATCTCAACCAAACAATAAAAAAATATCAATCTTTCATAATTCATCTCGCATAGACAGACACTGCATTGAGTTAGACTGAGAGGTTTGCACCTGTCATATACCATCCATTTGTTCCGATTAACTCATATTTCAAACCTCGGATATAGTTTGTCTTGATCAGTTTCTATTTCAAACCTTAGGTACACTTTCCGTATGCACAGGTTTAATCCATATGTCTTATTCCGATAAGCTCATATTTCAAACCTCGAACATGATAATATGAACCTCTTTCGACTCTTCACTAACTAGTATTCTTCATCTATATGAATCCAATGAATCCAATGTACCTGTAGAGTTAGGATACCTCCTTAGATAGATCAAATCTCCAAACAATGCACATTCTAATCATCTCAACACGGGTATCTCCTTTTCTGAAGATATCACACACCACATCATTCACAAACATTGATAATACATCATACCATACATAAACATTCATTCAATTTAATTCAAATTCATCAAATTCATATTTAATAAAATAAATAATTACAATATCCATTAAAAACATTTAAATTAGCTTCCCTTACCTCTATAAAGTAGAGATACTCAAAGAAGTTACAAAAACTTAAAATCACAAACAACCTAACTCTTCAAGAATCTGATCGGACGCTCTTACTCTACTTTACACCAAGAATCTAAGGGTAACCTCTAAAATCTAAGGGGAATTTTAGAGAGAAGACAAAGAAAAGGGATTTTTTTTTTTTAGAGAGAGTTGGTAGTTTTTATAAAAAGAATATCTTCTTAAAGATAATTGATGGTTGTTATAAAAATAAAAAATAAATAACTGAATTTTATTTACTTAAACAACTTTTATATTAAAAAAATATTCAGATATTATCTTATTTATCACTAAAACTAAATTCTATATTAATTTTTATTTCTAAGCTATCTTCTAGAGTATTTTACACTAAATATAAAATTTAACATGTCAGATTGATTAAAATCTCAAAATCATCAAATCAAATAATATATATATATAATCACATAAAACACATGTTTATGTCGTAAAAAAGTAAAAAAAATTACAAAAGCATTATTAGTCACACCAAATCCATAATTTTAGACAAAAGTCTAAACTACACCAAATCATTTGTATTTTAACTTATTTTCAATATATAAAAAAGCTAATTTATTATTACATTGCTTTTTTGAAAAAATACGAGACACATTGAATTTCATATTTTAACATATCTTAGAAGCATTTTTTCCATCTCGCTTTGACCATCCAAAGAATAATTTGAAGCGAGGAAAATATTAAGCAAAGAAAAAAAAAATCACATTTCAACATATAGTCAATAGAACTACCATATTTAATAGTCATGATAGTCCCATCATCTGAGTATATAAAGCATGTTTGAACACTAAAAAAGAGAAGTTATCAATATATTTGCTATTACTACATCTTAAAATATCAGCAGAGATAATAAGACCACGACAGTCACAAACAACACCGTTAGTATTAATTTTGACCGAACTAGAAAGAGAAAAACTCCAAATAATCTAAATAAGATTAGAAACCTTCCCAATTCTAATATTAATACCAACAAATTTCAAACACAAAAAAGAAAATTAACTATGTTATTATGATGAAACTTTTAATAGTATGAATGATAGTATTCATACTAATAATTTGCTAAGACCTAATATAATTCTTTCTCCTCCATATCAGTGAAATAGAATAAGTCAGAACAGTAAGCCTTATATTATTTAATAAAGGACTACCAGAAGATTTAAGAAAAATAATTAAGTTAGAAGAGGAAGGGTAAATAAATTCTGAAAAACTTACTGGAGCCAAGATTATATGTATAAAGTTGAAGAACATTTAAAGGAATTTTTTTTAAATATATTCCTCTAGTTCTTTGCATAAAGAGGGGATAGTGTTAGGAAATTATATTTCCTTAGTCTAATTATGGGCTATATATTTATTTATATATAATCATATTAGTTGTTGATTTTCTTAACATTCGAAATCGTTCGTTATTAAGATAGTTTTAATGAGTCACTAAGATAGTTTTAATAAGTCATTAAGATAGTTTTAATGACACCTCCTAATTTCTCGAATAATTGGTTTAATGGGAATAATGAGAGGTTAACAGAATAAAAGGGAGTTAAAGGGTTGGTCCCCAATATACCAAAATAAAAAAAAAAAAACTGTGGTCTCTTACCCTATCAAAAGAGTCACTCTAAAGTCCATCAAGAGGAATAAGGAGAATTTTGGTCGAGGAAGATTATAACCATATCGAGTATTCTATCTTCATCCATGAATTTAGGTATGTGACTCTTCTATTGGATTATGACTCTCAATAATTTAATATGATGACTAAATTCATTATTCAGAACATTTATTTTGTAATTTCTATCAAGTGGTATTAGAGCCTCGTTCATGTTAAATTATTGGGAATAAAGTTTTATCATTGGATTGAATTATGTTGTTGTTATATCAGTTTGGAATTAAAGAATAAACGCACATAATTCTGTTCAATGTTTACGCCTTTCATCTTATCTTATATAATTCGTTTTATTGTATTGTGGCCTTGGTTCCTGTATGTTGTAATTTTGGTAATTCATATGAATTGCTTGTATGATATACATAATAATTTCGCTGGTTAATTGCTTGAAAGCATATGTAATATTTTTGGACGTTGAATACGATTCACTGATCCAGGCCTTTATTTCCATTGTAATATCCACTGCTCATATGCAATTTTATATATATATATATATATATATATATATATATATATATATATATATATATATATATATATATATATATATATATATATATATATATATTTATATTTTTATATATTTTTTTTTTTATTTTTTTTTTTTTTTTTTTTTTTTTTTT
>Ga0099825_1010153_pt1 | contig 10418 bp, 4 predicted proteins | sample SiratroredBW_FD_76838 | JGI IMG/M metagenome (GOLD analysis project Ga0099825, IMG submission 76838) | Root nodule microbial communities of legume samples collected from California, USA - Siratro red BW | ecosystem: Host-associated > Plants > Roots > Nodule | place: USA: California | collected... | reverse complement strand
TTTCGTTTAGAACAAAATAATGATGCATGAAAACAACATGAATGATATGCATTAAACACAGCTCATTTCCACACTTTTCACATTCTCCATAGCAAACATTCTGTCTTGTAATGCCGGTGAGTGGTTGCAGTCCATGATTTTTCTCCCTTAGTGCTCTAGACAAATCGGTAGCATAACACCTAGGGTTCTAAGACCTTTACGTGCATCCTCACAAGGTAAGTTCCCTAATTCCCAAAGGTATAAAGGTCACCAGAGCTATGGCCCTCATTATCATTTTATCCAAAGCTGTCGTTAAACAACTAGCTTATGAATAGACAATAAGAGAACAGACTCTGGCTGGGATTCTCATGAAAACCAGAGTAGGAAGTACATCCATTCTAGTATCACTAAATCCTCTAATTCTATGTTTTTCAGATCCGGGGTTTTAGGATCTCACTCAGGAAATATGCATGCAGAATGTGTGTGTGAAGGGAGTAAAACCAGTACCCAACCCCCACCTGCAAAACAACCAGAAAAGTCCCAGGCAGATATCACAGATATAGCAGTTATAAGCATGTCTTCTACCCTAAGGTTCAATATCTCATACAATCAATCAGTGAGAATTCAAACCATAACATAATAACAGAGCAAAATCTACAATCCTATAAGAATACAATAAACAAAAACAATAGAAAAAAGGGAAAAACAAATATTAAAAACCACATTTAAATTTAATCACTTAATTAAATAGCCTGACTCTCAAATACATTTCCCAGCGGAGTTGCCATCTGTTACGACCACGTCGACTACGAATGATGACGATCTGAAAATATAAGAAAAAATGGTGAAAAGAAAGAGATGGAGTTGCCACCATAGTTTATTGCGGAAAACTATGGAAAAACCAAGAAAAAGGAAAAGGAAATTATCTGCGAATCAGAGATGAGCTCGGGAGTCGGTTACGCGTGGGGAAGGTATTAGCACCCCACAGCGCCTGTCCTAAGACAGTACCTTTAATAAAATGAGCAAAATCAAATGTGGTTTATTAAATGTTTATTTTTCCCAAAGATAAAATCCAAATAAGAACATAAATAATATTTTTAAATTAAAGGACCCAACAAGGATCGACCTTGCTCCTACGTACCAACATCCATAAGGGGTGAAGAATCAGGGACTACGTAGTTCTAAAATATAGATGATTTGTTTGAGAATTTAATATTTCTTATTCTTTTGAATTTTTATATATTTTTATTAATTTTGCAAATTAAATTTCATTTTGGAATATCATAGACGCGTGCGGCCCTTTTGATAATCCAAACGAAAATTGAAACTCCTTGAATTAAATTCCGCATGACACGTGCGGTCATTTGGAACTTAAATCAAGAATTGTTATTTTATTTATTATATATTTTTTTTTAAAAGGAATCCCGCATGACGCGAGCGGTCATTTGGAATTTTAATCAAAATTTATTAAAAACAATTTTTTTTATATGAATATGAGAAATAGGTTTTTAATTAATGGGGGTGTGGCAAGTATTTCCCTAATCAGAAATCTACTTATGACTAAGGGTGTTTTGGGAATTAGAGAGAATTGTGGGTGCAGGTTCAAAGATATGGGTGCAACGAGTAACCCCACTAATAAAAAATCAACTTAATTAAGGGAGTTTTGGGATCAAAAACAAAAGGGGTACAAGTCCAAAGGCACAGAGGTGCAGCGAGTAATTCCTAATTAGTGCAGTGCAAAGATTGATTTATGGGACTCAACCCTAACATCAAAATCAGCCAAAACCGTTTTTAATTTATTATTAATAATTATATCTTTCATGAAGAATGGGTTGAGCCCAATTCATTTCTACACCCCGCCTTATTTGCTGCCCTCACCAATGCTTCTTTATGCCAATTGCTTAAGCCCAAACTCAATTTCATTTTTACCCTAAATGATATTAGGGTTAAGGGAGGCCATGAGAGAGTGGTGACGGCGCTTTAGGTGAAGACGGCAGCAGCACCATCATGGAGAAGAAAGGAGATTTGTCGCGACGATCTAAGGGAACTTGGCGGCACAGGCAGCAGTATCCAAGCAATGGTGGTGTTTGGTGATGATTAACGGTGGCGTTAAGGTTTGCTGTGAATGTAGACAACAAGGTCGAAGCCGGTGACGAGGTTCAGAGGGTGGAAAGGATGATGGTGCACAGAGGTTCGTTGTGGTGGCGGATGGACGTGGGGTAGTGCTGACGGCGCTGCCGGCCGGAGAGAAGCCCTAGTTATGGACTAAGGAACGAGAGAGAGAAACAGAACGCCAAGCCTTTGCAATCCGATCTGAGAGATGCGAAACGCGCATTTAGGGATTTGTAAGGGTTTAGTGGTGGTGGCTGATGCTTTGTGAGGGTTGCTGGAGGCTAGTGAGGGCGGTGAAGAAGACTGAGAATTCGGTGGAGATTGATGAGAATGGAGAGACTATGCAAAGTTTTATAGGGGAATGTGGCTAATAAAATGCAGAGGTAGCGTTGCAAAATTGTGCCAAAACAATAATGATTTCAGAATTGTGCCAAAGCAATAATGATTCTTGAAGACAGAGAAAAATGGTATACTCATAATTTTATTCTCTATAACTAATTACATTTCAATATGTTCTTATTTCAAAAAGCTAATTGAATCCTGTTGCCATTGCTTATACAGGTTCAAATTAATGAATCATACAAATACACGACAGAGGCAACCAATCAGATAGGAAAAGAAGAACATACTTCTTATATTTCTTGTTTCTGCAAACTCAACTTCTTCCTCTTTTCCTTTCTGAATCTTCTTTGTAATTGCTTCTTTAATCTTTCTTCTTTTGTAATTGAAACTGTATAATCTGATCCTTCTTGGCTCTCAAGATTTTCTAATGTTATATCTCATAGAAGAATAACCATGTATGCTTTCTGAAACTCACTGAATATCTATCTGTGAAAAAAAATGACCACTGTGTATCTTGCTGATATCTCTCCCTCTCTCTGAAAAAAAATGACGACCCCCTGAATGCATATATTTACTCTCTTAAAAAAAATGAATTCTAACTGTTATGCTTCCCTCTTCTCTAGAATCTTCCCCTCCAATTTTTCCCGCTCCAATATGTTATTTGGTAATCGTTTTTTCAAAATCTTCTCCATTCTTCCTCTGCCACCTGGCCACTAACCCTTTTTTAAAAACTCTCCACTCCTAACTTGCCACGTGGCAAGTAATTTTGACTTTTTTTTCTCTTTTTATATGAATTTTAAACTTATTTTAAAAAAATATTTGAATTTTATTTTACCCACTTACTTCTTCAATTTTAATTAATATTAATTAGTCATTCATTTTTTCTTCTTTTATCAAAAATATTTTAAAAAACATTTTCTTTTTTAACAAGAATTTTTTTAATCAATTTGGTTTAATTAATTTAATTTAAATTTAAAAAAGAAAATATCTACAAAATAATGAATAAATCATTTAGTAATAAAAATTTTATCGGTATATTTTTATCCGGACAAAATCGGGTATTGACAAGGGTGAACCAGGATAATTTGCTATGTATTGTTCTCTCTTGACTGTTCTAAATAAATCTTGTTAATCTTTTTGATTTTTAAGAATCTGATAAAAACTCAGTAATTGGTTTAATTGATTGGTTTTGATTAATATTTGAGTATCTCTTAAATCATAAAATACATCTATAAACAGTTTATTCAATTCTTTTCTGAAACAGACAGTTTTCTAATACACTGGGTTTTCTGTTCATCAATCTTTTTTTTCCAGAAAATTTGACTTTTCACATTTAGTGGTTAATAACAGTTTTCTGATATTAAACAAATTCTGTTTTGTTTAATACTAGGTTCTTGAATCAGTAATTCATTCTTAACTTGGAGTTGATCTAATTCTTTATTTTCTTGAATTAATCTTTAAGCAACTGGTTTTACTGTACACTATTTTTCCAAAACTTGCTTAACAGTCTACTGGTTTTCCAGAATTAAAATTTGTCTTCTGTTTACTGATTCTGTGTGATTGTTATTATTCTGAAATAAGATATTATATCTTTGTTGATTGCATTTCATATCATCTTGAATAATTTCTTTAATGATTTTTCATTCCTCACATTGAAAATTGCATTTGTGAAAATATTTAAAGGAGTTCAATTCACCCACCTCTTGAACTTGGCCAAAACATATTTTACAAAGTTGATTCCTTACTTCACAAATTCTACAAAGATCTTGCCACCAACTCGAATTTTTTCTACCTGCCATAGTAGCCCTCATGTTTCTCCAAGAACCATACCTAGACTCTAAATATCCCTCCACACTCTGCCTTCCTCCATCCTAAGCCTCCATTTCCATTTGGCTATGTAAAATATGTTTTAGCCAAGTTCAAGAGAGGGGGTGAATGGAACTCCTTTAAAAATTTTCGCAGATGTATTTTTCAATGTGAGGAATGAAAAATCTTTAAAGAAACTATTCAAGATTATATAAAATGCAATCAGCAAAGGTACAAAAACTTATTCCAGAATAATAACAATCACACATAATCAATAAACTGAAGACAGATTTTAATTCTGGAAAACCAGTAGACTGTGAAGCAAGTTCTGGAAAAAAAACAGTGTAAAGTAAAACCAGATGCTTAAAGATTAATTCAAGAAATTAAAGAATTAGATCAACTCCAAGTTAACAATGAATTACTGATTCAAGAACCTATTATTAAATAGAACAGACTTTGTTTAATATCAGAAAATTGTTATTAACCACTAATTGTGTAAAAGTCAACTTTTCTAAAACAACAGATTGATGAACAGAAAGCCTAGTGAATTAGAAAATTGTTTGTTTCAGAAAAGAATCGAATAAACTGTTTATAGATGTATTTTATGATTTAAGAGATACTCAAATATTAATCAGAATCAATCAATTAAACCAGTTATTGAATTTTTATCTGATTTTGAAAAATCAAGAAGATTAACAAGATTTATCAAGAACAGTCAAGAGAGAGCAAGAGAGAACAAGACACAAAAAATTATCCTGGTTCACCCTTCCACAAGGGCTACGTCCAGTCCCTTACACCACTGTAAGGATTTCCACTATGAAAAAGATCTAACAGATCAGTTTACAACACAATCTTCCAACCCGCAAGAATACCCTGCACCCTGCAGTAAAACTTCTATATAAAAACAAATTACAAAAGTAATAAGAGCAAGAGTATAAAAAGCTTATTCAGAATGATCAGATCAGCAGTATAGCAGAAGCGGTCAATTCAAAGCTCCAGTAGTATTGAGAAAACAGTTCTTGAAGAGTTTTTCGAATGATTTTGATCACAAAAACTATTAAGGAGCTTTTTCTCTTTCTTGGAAAAAATCAGAGCACTTGATTGGACATGATTCAGAAGGAGTTCGTTATTTTCCAAAATTTCGCGCCAACTATTTATAGGCAACTGGCATTTAAAATTCAGTCGATTGTTTTGTCAAATAGTCAACTATTTTTCTCCAGTTAGTTAAAACAGTTGTTCAAAACTCAAAAATCTGATTTTAGTAATTTGTCAAAACCTTAGTTAAATCAGATTTGAAAACATGGAACTTATCTTTGATTGAAAATGCCTATAATGCTGAATTGAATCAAACTTGCCACACACACTAAGTTCTAGACCGATTCTTCAAATCTTCAAGTAATTTTCATGTAATCAGTGTGAGATCACCAAGTTTGGAATCTTCTCAATTGATTAGCTTTGTCAAATCTTCATAACAACTCACTGGTGCTAACAGGCTAGAAGGGTTGCATTATATATGCCTATGTCTTTAATACCCAACCCACCCACTTCAAAAGAGGAACAAACTTTATCCCAAGCCAACCAAACAACTTTCTTTCCCTTATAACCCCAACATGAAAGGAACTTAGTCTGTATTATTCTAATAATTTTACATACACTGCTCAGAGCTTTGAAAAATGATAGGTAGAATAATGGTGATACGTTAATTAATATGGTACCTTTAATTTAATAAGAAGAATTAGTGAGATTTTATAAAAAGTTATTTTTCTCAAAAAAATAACAATAAAGATCCAAGTAAAGACAAATAAAAATAAATAAAATATTTTTATTTTTGGGCCCGACAAAGATTGACCTTGCTTCTACATATTTCTATCCATAATGGAAAATCAAGGTTTATGTAGTTTTAGTTTGAAATTGTCTAATTTGGTGTTTGATATTTTTAATTTTTGAAATTTTTATATTTTTTATTATTTTTATAAATATTTTAAATTTTTTTAATCTTTGAAAGATATTTTTTTGGATTTTTTAAAGAAAAAATTGTATCAAATATTGCTTGACGCATGGTCATTTAAATATCTGAACAAAATATCGAAAATTTTTTTAATTAAATTTCGCATGACACGTGTGGTCATTCGGAGATTTAATTGAATTATTTTAAAATAAAACACAAGAACATATTTGTATATTTTTTTAAATTCTAATAAAATTTATATTTGAAAGTGAGATCAAATTGCATAAAAAATGATATTGCAAAATAATTAATAAAAATATTGAATAAAATACATAAGCTAAGTTTTTTTTTATTTCTTAAAGTGGGATTGGTAATCTTGTGAAATGCTCATGTGAATTTGATTTCGAATTACAGGTATTCTAGATTGTGCCCATGGCAACAATCGTTTCCAAATAATCATAGTATAATTGGAGCATGAACAAAATTTAAGTTTCGAAAGAAAGAAAATTATTGGAACATAACATTTTAATTTCTTTGTTTTGCAGTTTTATTTCAATAGTGAAATGAAGAAAGAAAAATACAAAACAAACAAACATAAAAGTATGTTTATAATTATGTATTAATCGAATTTTTTTATATGAAAGAGAGGTGCAAAAGTGAATTTTATTTAAAAAAATGGAAATATGCAATATGGCGTGTGGACAAGTAATATAAAAATGCATAGTTAATCATACCTTGATAAAATGAAAGAAAAAACAAAACAGAGATAAAGATAAAATGATAGTGACCTCTGAATTCTCTCTTTGGTAATGAGAAAAACTCAATTATGTGTGTAAGTCAAAAGTTTTAAAAACCACGTAGTTCTCTTTGAGAAAAAGTTTAAGTAAATTGTCAGTGTGTAATTTTTTCTGAAGAGAACAGTTTAGTGAGATCAAAGCAGAGTGAGTAGGGAAATAGATGAAGATGAATATAACCAGGGTTTGGTGTGAAAATCCCTTTTTTAAATCTTTCTCCGACCTTTCAATTATTTTCTGACTATATTTTTCAATCAATTGCTCTTTAGTAACAAACTGAAAAATGAATTTTCTTAATTCTCTATTATTTTCAATTAAAAACAAACAGGCTCAAGAGGCGTTTAGGATGATAATTTGACCTATTGGCTCAAAAGGGGAGAGAGGGCATGCAAATTGAGGAAATGAGGAGTTGTACAAGAAAATCGACCTGCCCAAAAACAGGAAGGTTGCATGATAAAAAAATAGTGGTGTGAATAGAAGAATTTATTTTTTATTTGAAACTTTAAGGGGTTGGGTTTTTAATCCATTTTTATTTTTTGCAGAGTGCTTTAAAATGGATCAAGTCTTCTTTTCTTTTTTCCTATTATTTATTAAAACAATTTTTCCCATAAAAAATGAAACGAGATGAAACTTTTCTTTAATTTAAATGATAAAGCAAATGAATATTTTTTTTATTTTTTACTAAAAAAATATAGACAACCATGAAAACTATTTTTTACTTTTTCTCTTGAAAATAAAAGAAAATAAAGAAAACAGTAAATCTTAAAATTAATTTGAACAACTAACTAAATGATTATTTTTTCTGATTTTTCAAAAATTGATTAGAAACATTTTTCTCTTCATTTTTTCCTTTTTCCTAATAATAAACCAAACTACTTGAAAGATTATTTAATTATATATTTTTTATTTTCTTATATACTTGCTTTATTATTTATTTATATTATTTTTATCTATTATTAATTTTTTATATTTTTATATTTGTATTTACTGAGACGAAATTGATTGTTGACACATTTATATATAAATCGACTTGTGTGACATACATGCCTAAGTGCTTCTCTAGATATGTAGATCCATCATATAAGTCGAAAGGAGGATTCTTCCAACTTGGTGGGAGAGATAACTTCATTAATTCACTAGTAAAAGGATGGCATCGAGAAGTATGAGAAGTATTGGATGAAGTACTGTTAGACAATTTGTTGTATGATGTGTAATGACTCTCAGTGTTTTTATATGATAATGTGAATCGGTGTAGTGATTGATTGTTCTTTCTCTTCTAACTTCTTTTTGAGTTTTTGATTCTCGTGTTTCAAGTTTTGGACTTCTTCTTTGCTCTTCCTCTTTAGGTCTTCTAATTTTTACTTCATTTGAACTAGCATGGCATTGATTTCAACATGATTTTGCTCTGCGATTTGAGTGTCTCGCTCGTTACTAGTTGTTCTTCGAGTATTCACCATGATTGTTAAGATTCTTCTGGGCCTCACAGGGGCGCGATATGTTCCTGGAAACATTAAGTTATAGATGAAATGATGTGGGACTGACTTCCTCCTTTTCAGCTCGTCTTCAGTTGTGCAACAATCTTAGCTGATTCAACTTCTCCTCGGCTTTGGTACTTAACTTCTCAGTTCTGTTACTCAGTTTCTCCTTTTCTCCTCGGCTTTGGTACTTAACTTCTCAGTTCTGTTACTCAGTTTCTCCTTTTCTATTCTAGTATTCGGTTGTTCCTCTTGGTTTGGGAGAGACTTGCAAAAGATGATTTGCCGATGAAGTCGGTAAGTGAGCAAAGAGAATAAGTCAAGTAACATTAGTTTTACATTTTATAGGGTTCTCTCCTATTTATTTTGTTATTGGACCATGTTACTATTCACTTGGGCTTGTTACTTCTTACTTGAGCCCAAAGATCATATAATCATTCTTAAACTGTTATATTATTTATTTCTGTAATTTATTAATTATCAATTTGTTGATTACCATTTAGTCCTTTTCAGGGCTTAGGGCTTTGGGTTTTAACATTTTTTACTCAGTTTCAAAATCGACTTCTTGGTACTCGGTTAGTGACCTTATTCCTAGATAAGGGTACAGTAACATATAACTAAAGCTTAAGTTTCTTGATAGAAATAAAGAAAGTTATTGGAACATAACGTTTCCAAACTCACTGTTTTGCAATTTTGTTACAGCAGTGAATGAAGAAGACGCGAAACAATAAAATGAACATAGTCAAGCATTCATGGAAATTCAATAGCCTTTTATTCTTCTTTATGGTTTCTGAATCTTTCTTCCTCTCTTTATATGTGTTTGTGTAATTTGTTTTCTTCCTCTTGTGTAACCCGCATACCTCATTCATTTCTCTTTTTATCTGTTATTTTTTGAGTATCTTTTGACTATTTGCCTTTCCTTTCAGATGCATGAGGGCACTCAATTTTGAGCAATTAAATGCAAAACTGAAACATGCAACTAAAAATCCATTCTGATTTATGTCTTAATAAAATTAGTTTAGTGCGTTGTGTTATAGAGAAAAAAAATTAATTCTTAAAACCACTAATCAGGGTGGCTCATGGCCCAAGCAGATAAAGCAACCGCTTTAGGTCTCAAGGCAAAAAAGATCTCAAAAATATTTAATATGCTTTAAGCCTCAAGGCCTCAAAGATCTCAACAAAATTTAATACTCACATATTATTATAAAATAAAAAATATTTAATTTTAAAATTATAATAACAAAATTCTAATTAAAAATTTAAGTATTTTAACTGACTTTAAGTTTACATTGGTAGTGTAAATATTATTTAATGACTTTAAATTTTTATTGGTAATATAAATACTATTTAATAAATAATATTCTTGAAACTTTTTTATAATAATAAATGAATAATAATTTAAAAAAAAAATGAACAGTCAAGTAATCTTTCTTAAAATTTTCTAATTTATCTCTTCCCTATATATTTCAACAACATATTGATATAATATCTTTATATGTCATATCATTGTTTGACTCTTCCACTTCTCTCTTTCTTTCTTTCTTCACTTATTTGGTTTCTTCTTCTGTCTTTTTGTTTCTTTCATAATATTGTTTCAACTTGTTTTCAATTTCAAAGTTCTTTCATTTCATATTTCATCATTTTATACTGTGCATTTATACGCTTGTGTTTACTTGGAAACTTTGAGCAGTAGATTGATTGCTTGTGTTTACTTGGAGAGTTTGAGCAGTAGATTGATTGAAGAAGAGTTTGTGTTCACTTTGGCTCCTTTTGAGTTGTGTTTACTTGGAGAGTTTGAGCAGTAGATTGATTGAAGAAGAGTTTGTGTTCACTTTGGCTCCTTTTGAGTTGTGTTTACTTGGAGAGTTTGAGCAGTAGATTGATTGAAGAAGAGTTTATGTTCACTTTGGCTCCTTTTGAGTTGTGTTTACTTGGAGAGTTTGAGCAGTAGATTGATTGAAG
>Ga0099825_1010151_pt1 | contig 10420 bp, 5 predicted proteins | sample SiratroredBW_FD_76838 | JGI IMG/M metagenome (GOLD analysis project Ga0099825, IMG submission 76838) | Root nodule microbial communities of legume samples collected from California, USA - Siratro red BW | ecosystem: Host-associated > Plants > Roots > Nodule | place: USA: California | collected... | reverse complement strand
TGTTTTTTTCATGTGTGAAAAAATAATAAATTTTAAAAATTTAATCCTTTTTCTTAATTTTTTATATAAATAAATAAAATCCATTTCCCCTTCCTTTAGTCTTTGTTTTTTTTTTTTTTTTTATTGTTAATTAATGTTTTTAGAACACTGGTTATAAACAAAATACTTTTCTGAAATTATAGACAGTGAATTATATTTCCAACAAAGAAACTTCTCTTTTAATTCCTAAAATATTTATTATTATTTTTATTTAATAAAAGATAGAATGAAAATGAAATCATTGGATCTAGAGTGAGATTGGTTTTTCACTTTACATGGACTGTACTTAGAACTAGGAAATTACTTTCTGAACCTTCCAGTTTTAAACCAGCACCCCATAATTGATTGAAATGACCAAATTATCCTCTATGTTTTCCTACTACTGCTGTTGTCACTTAAGAAAAGAAGGAAAGGGAAACTATGTAAAAATAAAATAAAATTCTAAAAAATATATTTTAAAAATATTATATATGTTTTGAAAATTTGTTCTAAAAAAAATCTTATTTTAAAAAAAATTTCTGAAACGTATTTTATGTATTCTAAAAACTTGTTTTAAAAATCTTATTCTATTTTCGAGTTTATTTCATAAATTTTAAAAAGTGTAAACTCTAAAAAGTATTTTGGAAAAAATTCCTTAATCATTCATAATTTACTCATTGAGAACTTACTTTAAAGAGGAATAAAATAATCATTTTAAAAATTATGGAGTTGCAGGTTTAAATTGAAGAAGTATAAAAAGCAATTACGACAGTGAAAAAAGGAATATGAATGGATTAGCCATCTTATCTGTCCCAAGTTTAGTTGCTAGACTCTAACTATACTCCATGAGTTAAAATAAGTATTTTTGAAATGAATAATTATTTAGAAATTATCTTTTTAGGAAACAGATAGAATTAAAAACAGGAAATTAAAATAAAAAAATTAGGCAAACATAAAAAAACAGAAATCTACTTATTTTATTTTAAAAAATAGAAAAGTAAGCATAAATACGCGGGCCTTTAGTTTTTAAAATGGTATATATTTTCATTAAATAAAAAGCTTGGGTTATATTAAATCGTTTTAACAAACAAATACGTCCAATCTGTAATATAGCTAACTTTTACTACTTAGAAAAATTAATGTGAATTTTTGAATTATTAATGACTAATCTGACTTATCCTAAATTTTTAAAAAAATTAATTTGAGGTTCATTCAAGCACAAATGACACATAATTATTTAACTCTCATAAGTAACTAAGATTGTAAGTATATTTCAGTCTTTGATTTTTCTAAACTCTTGTCTACTTTTTAACTTTGCATATATAAAGAATTTTAAAAAAATAACATAAAATGTTAACAGTATTTGAGTTCAATTTGAATGAATTCAAATACAACATTTAATCGAATTAATTTTAAATTATTTTGAGTTGCATTAAATTGATTTCACATATTTTGATTTCTAAAAATTAAATAACATGAACTAAATCTAAAAACTCAATTACAATAATTATTAAATTTAAATATGACACATATACATACATCACATTTGCAATAATTATGATGACAGTTGCTATAATCATGAAGATAATATTAGTTATGACTATAAAAATAATAATTATTCTAATGATAACAATAATAGTAAAGTCATAACAGATTAACAATAATGATATCAATAATTATTATGATTAAATTAGTGATAGTATTTGTAACAGTGGAAAAAAGGTAACAATTGACTACTACTACTACTAATTATTATTATTATTATTTACTAATAATGATAATAACCAATATCATTGATGAATTGTCTTAATTCTTATAGATTTCTTTATCTTAGAGGAAAGTTGAGGAAAACAACTTGAAGTTAGTTATATTATACATCATGTAGAAAACACAATAGTTCATTTGCAAAATCATCACAGAATATCCTAGCTCTAGTGATACTTTACACACCAAAATGAAAATGAAAAATCAGCAATGAAGTTCAAAAACTTCATTGACGACTTCATATAATAAATGGTCGAAAATTTTATGCTCAAACACCAAACAAATGTCCCTAAAGCTTGCACTCTCACCTACATGTTTTAAGGTACAATCTGAGTCTCTTACATCCTGTTCTGTCAAATTACGAAGCTGCAACATCATTTCTGAGAAATACTCTGCTTCCTTGTTCACATCTAAGAAGGTATAATCTTTATTACTACTTGCACTGTCTTCAACATCATCATCCAAGGACAATAGTGATGGTGATACCCTCTTTGACTTTGAAGCTACCATGCTTGTACCATCTGCAATAAAAATCACATGTACTAAGGTAAGGTAAAATTGCATTGAAACTACAACATCATGTGAAGAATGCATAATGTAGCCACTTTAGAACCTTAAAGAACTGGTTTGTTGTGTAGATCTAAATAAAATGTTGCATGCTTTAGTGCTGACAAAACTAAAATGCAGTTCCATAGATGATTTTAGTGCCTTTTCTTTCATTTCATTATAATAAAAAAATTACATGAGAAAACATTAATACACATTAACAAAGTAAAACTCTAATTTTGATGGCAAAATAGTACCAAAAACTCGTGTAATACTACATGTAAACTTTATAAGAAACCAATAACATAAACTGTTTAATTGGATCCTTTTCTTCATAAGGGAGCAAGAGTTTGATAACAAGCCAGTGAAAAGGGCATTGCAACAAAATTCAATTTCATTCCAGCCATTACCAAACTAGTGTTTTTAAATTAAGTAGAAATAATAATAAAAAGGGAGTGAGTTGAGAAAACAAACCTAGAAAATCGGTTCCATTAAGTAAAGGATAGTCATTGCTGTCTACAACTGAAACTGCACTGTGATTTTCCATGCTGCATTCACTTTCTACCTTCAACACTAACTTCTGGTTTCTCATGTTCTTCTTGTCTTTTGTTTCCACAAGCCCCTTCTTGTGCTTATTTGGCAAATAAGAGTTTGACCTTGATCTTGAACCAGCATCATTTTGTCTATTACCACAAGAACTACACTTAGAGGAACCTGAGGACACAGAAGATAAATCTTTACCTTCATGGTTTCGACCCTTGGAAGCATTCTTAGAAGAAGGGACTCTCCTTGGTTCATTCTTCAGCTTGGAAATTTTCCTGTTCTTCCCTACATTCCTCTCTTTCTTCACACTCACACTCTCCTTGTTCTTACTCCCCTGCCTCTTCCCCTTCCTCACCTCTCCCAAACCCGTTTCCAATTTCCTCAACTCATGTCTAACCTCTTGCTCTTTGTCACCATCCATGCAAAGCACAAAGAGGTGGCTACTACCATTTTGGTTCTGAACCAAACTAGGAACCTCTCTGAACGATGCCGAGGTCTTCACTCTCCTATGGATGGCATGGCTTGCATCAAACTCAAGCAAGTAATCCACAAAGTTCACTGACCTGCTTCTAGGAACCGAATCTGGGGTCCCTCCTTTGACTCCCCATTTGGGGTTTGGAAGTGAATCCAACCCCATTAGCCTTGCCACCACTCCAGGAGTAGAACCATCATTGACCAGCATGGTTTCTTTGGTGGAATAATGTGCATTTTCTGATTGTTCTGATTCTGTGAAATGATCAGAGGGGTGCACTGGAGGACTAGTTGCATTTCCAGCACATAGAAGCACACGTAGTAAGGCAGGGAAACAGCCAAATTTTGGTTTTTCTGGCTTAGCCATGAAGGATAGTGAAGAATGCAGAAAGATGCAATGTGAAAAGAGAATGAGAATGAGCAGTGTAATGGTTGACAAGTAGAGAAAGAGAATGATATAGTATGTTGGAAGAGTGGGAACGTGGGGTGAAGTTTCATTGGGAATCAAAAAGGTAACTTCCAAGTCTTTAAAGTCGGCACTAGTTCTTAACTTCAGATGCATAGATGCACTTGGTTGGTGTTATTCTTTTATAAAAAAGTTTTTAGAATTTTTTACTATGTTAATTTACTTGAATATTTAATTCGAATCTTTGTTATGTATATATCACTGAAATTGTAATTAAAGAATAATACTACAAGTATGTAATGAATTGTATTTATGTATATATCACTGAAATTGTAATTAAAGAATAATACAAGTATCCAATGAATTGTATTTATGTTTATCTTAGCATATTACTTTAAGGTTTAAAATAAAATAAATAGAAACATTATTTGTGACGATTGAAATACAAGAAAATTTTAACTAATTTTACTTTATTGAATAAAATGTTTTTTTTGTTCAAATTCTATTTCCAACGAATCTCTGATTCACATGACAGCAGTAATGGCTTCAAAATGGAGAATGTTCCTGTTGAAAAAATTACCCATAAAATTAGTGTGAAGGGTAATTTAGAAAATCAACTTTATTTTATGAATAAAATTGAAACCTAGTTTTTTTTTTTCACATATTTAAGTTAAAGGAAATATGATTTTAATGGTACATCTGGATAGAAACAAGGCTTTGCAAAATTTAAAAGCAATTTACCTTTAGCATCATAGTGTGAAAGTGGATAATACGTTGATATCTTCCTTGAACATATACAATCACTTTACAATTTAATATATTTAATATTCTAATCATATTTTTTATATTTTAATATATATTATTATATTGTTATGATAGATTATAAAGTAAATGGTCTTTTGTTTTTTGTTTCATAGGATGTGAAAGTATAATTTTTTGTGAGGGTTAATACATGATACACATTGGGTAGATTAGGATGGTACATGAAAGAGATAGGGTGTACGAAAGGGTACATTAAAGACAAATATTGGATGAAAAAGCATTTGACTGAGGTCTGTGGAAGGAATTTTGTATTTAGTAATTAGTAATGCATTGCTGTCCAAGTCTTGCAAGGCTGCCAAACCGTGTGAATGTTGTTTTGCCAATTAAAAACAAAGTGTGGCCGAAGTTGCTGACTTTTGAGGTCGGAACTATCCATGTGGTCCTCTACCCCAAAGGAAATCACCAGATCTTGCCACTACTATTTCATGTCATGAACTCACCGACTTTGTTGACTAGGTTTTGGGGATTCTGAATCAGCCCAATTTCTGTTGGTTCTCTAATGGCAAGCCTCTTTATGATCATGGGCCCTATAAATTTGGAACCCTAAAGAATTTTTTAGTTCAAATGTTACTACTTGCTACATAACTCACTTTCTTCAACATTTGTTATTGATTTTGTGTATCAAGAAAATTTAGTTACAAAAGATAAAACTCACTTTAATGGTTTTTGCATGATTACTCTTTAATTCAATTGTATACTAAAGTAGTTGTTTCATGAATTTAGTTGTGTTTTTAAAATTATAATTGTTTTGCAAAGCTAAGATAATATTTGAAAACTAAGAGAAATCTTGGTGCAATTGTGAAAACAGCAAAAAAGGAAGTTAAAATGTGCAAACACCAAGTCTTTGAGAATGTTTCCAACTTTCCATTGCTAGTTAGAAAATGTAGAGTGTGGTTTTTAATCTCCCCGAAAGGTTGTTTACTTTGGGATTGTGTGGGTCCTCAATGATGGTGTGTGTTTATTATTATACAATTAAATCTGAATCATGTGACTCTCATGCCCAATGTTCACTCACCCACCTCTGCTGAAAAATATAGACTGGTTAGTCTTTTTGGGTTGTTTCTATTATTGTAAGAAAGTTCAAGACTTTGTTTCATTGGTATTGTTATGCTTTTCTGAAATGCTTTGTGCATAACGAAAGTACCATTCTTTATTTCTTCACTTAATGAATAAAAAAGGGACAAAATGAGTTTTTGGAGTCATCAATCAATCCCAAATGATCCTATGATACCCTAGAATGATCCTTTACCGAGATACTCTTATTTTTCATAGATTCTTCATTTTTGAATTTTCTTCTTATTATATTTCTTTTACCTCCAATGAAATGTTGTTTAATAATAAACTCAATAAAACCAACCATGGAACTAAGAATGGATTCTTTTTTACCCTACATTTTCATCATGTAATTGGACATACTTGCAAAATTATATCATAATAATAGAAGTATAATTAATTGTGTTTATTATCTCATATATTTAGTCTATACTTACATCTAACATTTCCCTGTTAACAAAGATTGAAATATAAGAATTTGGGTATGCATTTCTTATTTATTTAGACGAATGTGCATGAAAAGTGTCACAAGAATATACAATTTTGTTTCTTCTCTTAATTGTGAAGATGAAGATTTGAATAGGAACTAATTTGGTTCATATGTGATGACATAGAAGCTTGAAACAAATATGAGGATGAAGTATTTGATGTTTTTAACCATACACTTGATTGAAGATTCAAGAGAGGAAAAATATTAATTAGAGTATTTGATCTTGTTGTTAAGTTGTTGACATAGAACGTGTAAATGACTTTTTAATCTTCGATTTTAATTTGATTAACTTAGAAAGTGACTTGGAAGTGGTCAAGACTCATTTGAAAAATTGAGTTGTTTTTTAATAAATTAAAAATTATTTTAATATGTTAAAACGTTATTTTTACTGGTTTTGTAAGAAAAAACATTTTAATTTCTTTAACGTATGAATTAATAGATTAAAATAATTTAAAACTTAAATATAATTTTGTTTTAATTTATTAAAATGAAACTTTACTAAGTTAGAATTACTTAAATATCAATGTTGCTATGTATTTGGATTTAATAAATTAAAATATCACTTAAAGTGTACACTTTAATTATTTTAACATATTTTTTAGTATTGTTGTTATAGTTTTCAAACTTTGAGTTCGAAGTTTTTAAGATAAATAAAAGGTGATTAAAGACTTATCATATGATCGATATTATAAGTTTGAGTTTAAAAATTAATAATATTTTCTAAAGATCGACCACGATATATCCTTTTGACACTTAGCGAGAATTTCATACCATTATATATCAAATATAATAAAATGAAGCGATTTTTCATCTTTCATTTTTATAATTGCATTAAACCATTTTTTCAATACTAAAGAGTCCTTTTAAATCTTTCCAAAGGATTTTGTAATCAAGGGCGATTCCCTTATAAGTAAGTGAGAATTCTAGCTAGAAGGGTTAAGTTGTGATAAGCACAAATTTACTAAACAAAGGACTTTCCTCCCTAGTTATTCTTAACCAAAACATTTGTTGTCCACCATGGGATAAGGTAAAAATTTTCCCACTACAAACTCTTTCCATTACCCAACCTTCTCTTATCTAGAAGAGGAATCCTAGATAGACAACTTGACTAGAAGCTGAAAGAAACGCTCCTACCTTTTGAATCAGAGGAGAATGAGACTTAGAATCAAAATCAGAGGAGAACCACAGGGGACTTCATCATATATGTGAGTCTAAGAGACTTCACAAGCATAGTGAGACCAACTATGAACAAGAAGATTGCTGAGATGAAACCTAGTTTGGTACAGCTGATCTATTCTCATCCGTTTTTTGGGTTGAATCATGAAGACCAACACACTCATCTTTACACTTTTTATGAGTTATGTGGTTCAGTTGGTGTTACGAGTGCAGATGAGGAAGCACTACTTGTGAGATTTTTTGGAAAGGCGAAGGCATGACTTTAGCGTAACCAAAGCTTGACTAGTTGGAAGGATGTGGAAACTAAATTTTTAGCTTGTTTATTTCTACCATCAATGAATATTGAAGCGAAGTCGACCATAGCTAATTTTGTGTAAGGAGTTGATGAACCACTTGTGAAACTAGGAGAGATATCAGGTTTTATTAAGGAAGTGTCCAAGCCATGGATTTGAAGTGGAGATGTAGGTACAAACATTTCGCAATGGACTACAACCTCAAACGAAGATGATTCTTGATGCTTCTTTTAATAGATCATAGTTATGCAAGACTACAGAGGAAGCCATCACCATCATTGAGTCTATGACTTCTACTAATCTGCAAGGTTACCATGAGATGACACCTGCATAAAAGAAGGGAGTGCTTGATTTGAATCCACAAGATGCTCTTTTGGCCTAACACAAACTTCTATCTCAACAGATAGAAGCTCTTAATTAGCAGATGCTTAAGCTACCCCAACAATTACAGACTATACAAGACGTAGTAGTACAAGCCCAACCAACTTTGTGGTGTGACTTTTGTGGACACAATCATGCTAATGGTTATTGCCAAATGCCTAGTGGTTCCCAAAATGTTGAAGTTAATTATATGGGGAACCAAGGACGCTAACAATTCTCCAACAACCCTTTTCACAGTTCTTTTAATCAAGGGTGGAGACAAAATAATGATAATTTTAGTGTAAACATGATGGAGCTTTAAGTAGTAGAGTCCAACAACAATACCCATCGTTGTATGAGCAAGTCAACAAGCTTGAAGAAAACCTACAACAATTCATGCAACTGTTTATCTAGAATCATAAAATTATTGATGCATCTTTGAATAATCTGGAGGTTCATGTGAGACAATTAGCAAAGCGAATGGCGGATTAATCAAGAGGAACATTTTTAACAAATACTCAGATGATTCCCAAGGAGCAATGCAAATCATTATAACTAGAAGTAGAAAAATGGTTAGGTTGAGAGATGAAGAAGAAATAGATGGTGGTGAGAATGAGTTTCTTCAGGAGGAAGAAGAAAAAGAAAAATTAATTAAGGATGAAATTATGATGAAAGAGAAAAAAATAAAATTGAGAAAAACAAAAATGAAAAGAAATGAGAAAAAGAAAAAGAAGAAGAAGAATTTAGAGCCCCATTGGAGAAGAAGTTGCCTTATCCCCTTGTGCCTTCTAAACAAGACAATGAGAGGCAATTTGCCAGATTCAGGTGTTTAAGCAACTGCATATCACTATATATTTTGCATAGTTTCAACACCCAATTTTGTCCGGGTTAGAAAAATTAAATTTTGTTGTTTAAACCATTCATCTTACTACATGTACATTTTTTGGGTCGTTAGTACTGTTTTGTTATTTGCATATTTAATATCATTTTTGTTATTTGCTTCTTCACGTCCTTGTTCATTTTTATGTTGGGTCAGACCTATTATTTTGTTATTGCACTCCTTTTATTCCTATTCTCATCCTTTTTCACATCCCATTTTGTTTTAAAATTTTACAGAAGGTACTTTCGATTTGTAACAGTTAATTACTCAAAACAAAACACACTTTCGGTTTTCAAATGATTGTTTTTTCGGTTGAATAGTTAATTATTCAAAAAAGAATATGTACCATTGAAATTAGTTGCTCAAACAGATTTCTCATGAGTTTGGACAATCGTCAAAAGATAATGGATAACAGGAGGATTGAAGAAGAAAAGAAGTTCATATCATACATGCACATACACAATTACACAGAAACAATCCAAGTTACAGTTCTTTGTACAGTCCAATACAAAATTTCCATAAACTAAGAACGAAGTAATTACATAATTGAAAAGAAATTGAAAAAAGTGAAAAACAGAGGAAGAAAAAAACATTTCTGTAAAGGAGGCTTCAACGGGTATATGAATACTTTTCTGTTGTTGTATGTGTATATATTATCTCTGTGTTGTTTGTTGTTCTGTGTTTATGTTTGCTTCCAATGCCAATGTCATATCCTCATAAACATGAAAATGGTGAGCAATCAGTCTTTGAACATACTCAAATTGCAATTGATTATATAGATAGAATGTGAGACATACCAATTTTAGGAGATTGTTGCCTCAGGCACGATCTCAAATATTTTCTATTATCATCTCCAATCCAGAATTCTCCAAATACCATAATCAAACCCAACACAGAATCCATCATAAATCAAAAGCAATCTAGAACCAAACCTAAAAGAAAACCAATCAGAATCCAAAATCAATCGTAACTCAAAACCAATACGAACCAAACAAAATCAATCAGGATAATAGAAGAAAAAAAAAAAGAAAGGAAAAGAAGCAAAATGCGAGTGCCGCCATTTGCGCCTCCGCTTATTTCTTTACCAGACATGCTCCTCTTTCGCCAAACTCTTCGCCAATCAAGAAATCAATCAAAAGACCAATCTAAGAAAGCCATCCAGAACCCAATCCGAGCTCTGTCGAGCATATCCTCGTCAAGGCCAAGCACCATTCACAGTACTGCTTAGCATGTCCTCGTCACGGCCGAGCACCATTCACAAACATCATCCTGAGCATGTCCTCGTCATAGCCGAACACCATTCAAAAACATCATCCTAAGCATGTCCTCGTCATAGCCGAGTACCATTCACAACCATCATCACAAGCATATCCTCATCACGGTCGAGCATCGTCAAGCGATGTCATCGTCCTCTCACAAAGCAATTGCCATAAAACGAGGTGTAAGGAAGCATGGAAATTTTGTGGGTATTGAAGTTGTTATTACTCTCACAAGAATAAAGATTTGATAAAGCCAAACAAGACAAAACAAGAAAGACAAAGCAAGCAAGCAATTGGAGGAGATTTGGGATTTGGTCTTGTGTGAGTGAGTGAGAGGTT
>Ga0099825_1010150_pt1 | contig 10422 bp, 12 predicted proteins | sample SiratroredBW_FD_76838 | JGI IMG/M metagenome (GOLD analysis project Ga0099825, IMG submission 76838) | Root nodule microbial communities of legume samples collected from California, USA - Siratro red BW | ecosystem: Host-associated > Plants > Roots > Nodule | place: USA: California | collected... | reverse complement strand
TAACAATAATAATACTATTATTATTATTGTAATTATAATAATAAGTATAATAATTATCGTAACATAAAAAAGAATTATTCTGATAAGTTCGCCCAAAAATTCTATAGCATATGCAATCAAACTGTTATAAATAAACAAAATATATATCCAAATCATAAAATATTTAATACATGCAAGATAAATAAAGAAAGGAAAGAAAAAATGAGAAGAAAAGAAAAGAAGAACGAAAAACATTTTTTTTTAGCTTGGGCGAAAATAATTTTGCCCGAGCAAAAATCCACCTCACCCGAGCTAGAAATAAGTCGCTTGAGCGAAAACAGTTCAGAGAGCACTCCTAATTTTTGCCTGAGCAAAACTACTCTCGCCTTACTCTAGAACAAGGGATCTCTAGAACAAATATGAACTTACTCTGTTTGAGATTCTGATCGGTTTGAAATGATCCTAAGATCCTCAGCTACTGCAGAACTTAATCAAATTCTGAAATAGATGGAATATAAAAGGTGAAAATCAAGAGAGAAGGAAGAGGGTTATAGAGGATGGAAGGTAGGAGAAAGAGAGCTAAAGTGAAAAAGGAAACTCTTTTGTTCTTATCCCCTTCATGTGTAGGTGGGATTACAAGTTCTGTCAAACTGCTAGTAATAAAAAGAATATAATAATAATAATAATAATAATAATAATAATAATAAAATTTACAATAAACATAATATTTATTAATTTACCGGTAATTTCGTCAATAACAATCATAATATTTATCAACCAAATAAATATAATTTTTTTAATAATATTAGACATCTAAATCCTTTACTAAATTTAACTTTTTTTTTCTTTAAAATAGAATTATATTTCATTTTTGGTTTCTAAAAGATTTTTGTTTAACTTTGATTCTATAAAATTTTTAAAATATGATCATACTTTAGAGACAAATAAATATATTAAGTTATTATTTAATTATTTTAAAATTATTAATAGGGACAAAAAAATATTATATATTTTGAAAAAATAAATTTTAAATTTTAAATCTTCAATTTTGTTAATCTTTCTTTTCTTATTTTTTTTCTCTTTCTTTCTTTCTCTCTTTTTTATTTCTTTTTTTCTTTCTCTCTCTCCTTCTTTCATTCTTTCTCTCTCTCTCTCTCTTTCTTCCTTCCTTCTTTTCTTTTTGTTTTGTTTTTTTTTCTTTCTTTTTTATCTCTCTCTTTCTTTAATCCTTTCCTTATTTCATTCATTCTTTTTTACTCTCTTTCTTTCATTCTCTCTTTCTCTCTCTCTCTCTCTTTCTTCTTTCTTCCTTTCTTTTTTTCTTTTTTTTTCTTTCTTTCATTCTCCCTTTCTTTTTTTTATTTCTTTATTTCTTTCTTTCTTTCTCTCTCTCTTTCTTTTTTCTTTTTTTCTTCCTCTTTTTCTTTCTTTTCTTTTTCTCATTTTTTTTTCTTTCTTTCTCTTTGTCTCTGTCTCTCTCCCTCTTTTTGTCTCACTTTCTCTTTCTATCTCACTCTCTGTCTCTCTCTCTCTTTCTTTCTTTTTATCTTTCTTTATTTCCTTCCTTCTTTCTTTCTTTCCTTCTCTCTTTCTCTTCTTTCTTTTTCTCTTTATTTCTTTCTCTCTCTCTTTTTCTTTTTCTTTCTTTATTTCTTTGTTGGTCTCTTTCTCTCTTTCTTTTTTCTTTCTTTCTTTTCTTGCTTTCTTTCTCTCGTTCTCTCTTTCTCTCACTCTTTCTTTATCTAATTCTTTCTTTCTCTCTATCTATCTCTATGTCTCTTTCTCTCTCTCTCTCTTTTTCTTTCTTTCTTTCTCAATATCTTTCTTTCTTTCCTTCTCTCTTTCTATATTTCTTTTTATCCTTCTTTCTCTCTCTCTCTCTCTCTTTCTTTCTTTCTATCTCTCTTTCTTTCTCTTTTTATCTCTCTCTCTCTCTTTCTTTCTTTCTATCTCTCTCTCTTTCTCTCTTTCTATATATATATATATATATATATATATATATATATATCTTCCTCTCTCTCTTTCTTTCTTTCTTTCTATCCCTCTCACTTTCTCTCCCTTTTTCTTTCTATCTTTTTTTTCTCTCTTTCTCTCTCTCTTTCTCCCTTTCTTTTACTCTTTCTCTCTTTCTTTCTCCCTTTCTTTTACTCTTTCTTTCTTTCTCTATTTCTTTCTTTCTTTCTCTCTCTCTCTCTCTTTCTTTCTTCTTTTTTTTTCTCTATTTCTTTCTTTCTCTCTTTCTTTCTTTTTCTCTTCATTTCTTTCATTCTCTCTTTGTTTCTTTGTTTCTTATCTCTTTCTTTCCCTTATATTCATTTTATCACCATAAATTTATTTTATCGTGATAACTTGATGTTATCGCGAGAGAGAGAAAGAGAGATAAATTTGATCATGATATATTTATTTTATTATGAAAAATTTATCTTGATATATTTATTTTATCATGAAAAATTTATTTTATCGTGATTAGTTCATTTTATCGCGATATATTTCATTTATAGTGATAACAACTTGATGTTATCGCGATAAATTCATTTTATAGTGAAATATTAATTTTATCATGATAAATTCATTTTATCGTGATTAATTAATTTTATCGCGATAAATTTATTTTATCGTGATATATTCATTTTATCGTGATAAATTTATTTTATCGTGATCTATTCATTTTATCGTGTTAGCTTAATGCTATCGTGATAAATTTATTTTATCGTGATATATTTATTTTATCACTATGAATTCATTTTATCGTAACAAATTCATTTTATCGCGACACTGACAAAGATGATGAACAACCCGAGAATGATCCAGCCCTTACTTTTACTTCCTAACTTTATTTTATATTCCCGGATTTTGAGGATGACTGTATGATCAATAACTTTGTTTCCTGTTATTTATATATATATATATATATATATATATATATATCTTTTATTGGCTATTTAAGCATCTTGTTTCTGGCCTTGCCATAATTTTTGGGAACTTACGATTTTTACCGGTTCGAGCCGTGTTACTCTGACTAGGTACGACATGTGCACGTTAACCTGCCTCGAGTTTGGACTTAAGTCACTATTTAGGCTTTTTTAGGGTGCCTTGCCCGTGTATTACCAAATGTGCTTGGTAATTTTCGGGCACGGTAAACACTCGTTCACCCGAAGACATTTGAACTCTCCTGGGTGCTTTACCCATGAGTTTCTGACTTACGTGCAATGACTTAGTTGTTCTCGGGCACGGGACATGCTCGTTAACCTGTTATTATTTGAGCTTTTAGGGTGCTCTGCCCATATATTGTTAACCCAAACATGCCAGATAGTTATTTTTGGGTATGGTAGATACTTATTAACCCAAAGCAAATACACAATCAAAAGAGAGAACCTTATGGAACAAAATCTTTATTGATACCGGTTACGGGCCTCGTTAAAACCTTGTTTGTCAAAACCCTCCTTAGGAAAAAAATCCAAGTCAAGGAAAGAGTACACCGTACCTGTATTTTATTAATCAATTGTAGTACATTTTGAGATGAATGGCGTTCCATGTTCGCGGCATAAGTTTGCCACTCAACTCCTCCAACTTATATGTCCCATTGTAAAAGGCATCTACCGCCCTAAAGGGTCCATCCCAGTTCGGGGCCAGCTTGCCCTCGTGCTTGCTTCTACGGGCTTCCCCTACTTTCCTCTAAACTAAGTCGCCCTTTTGGAAGTTTCTTTCCCGTACTCGGATATTGTATCGTCGGGTTGCCTTTAGTTTGGCAGCTTCCTCCTGGACTCGGGCCTCTTCAAGTACCTCTTGTACTAAGTCCAAGTTGACTCGGAGGCTGTCATCGTTGCTTCTTCATCAAAATTTGTTCGTCTCCATGATGTTTCCCTGAGTTCCACAGGTATCATGGCATTAGACCCGTGTGTAAGCGGTAAGGGGTTTCCTTAGTTGAGGATTGGCGGGTGCAATGGTATCCCCACAGTAATCCCGGTATTTCTTCAGCCCACAGTAATCCCAGTATTTCTTCAGCCCACAGACCTTTCAACTGCCCTAACTTTTTCCTCAATTCTGTCAAAATGACTCTGTTGGCTGTCTCTGCCTGTCCATTGGTTTGGGGGTGTTCTACACTTGACACGAGGTGTTTCACCCCGAGTTGTTTCAAAAATAGCTCTACACTGCTGTCTGTGAACTGTTTGTCGTTGTCAGTTACCACATTGTGTGGCAAACCGTGTCGGTAGATGATACGCTTCCAAAGAAAGCTTTGCACTTGGCGGTTGTTATCGTGGCGACGGACTTGACCTCTATCCACTTGGTTAAGTAATCGATTGTGACTATGAGAAACTTTACTTGTTCTTTAGTCAACGAAAACGGTCCCAAGATGTCCATACCTCATCTACTAAAAGGCCAAGGCGTCCCAATCTGATGAATCTCTTCTGGGGGTGCGTTGAAAACGGGTCCGTACTGCTGACATTTCTGACATTTATTGGTAAACGTTCGGGCGTCCTATTTGATCGTTGGCTAGTAATACCTGGCCATGAGGACCCGCACTGCCAAGGACTTAGCACCCGAGTGCATACTGCATATACCTTTATGAAGCTCAGTTAAGACATAGTTAGCCTGTGCGCGATCCAAGCACTTCAGCAGAAGGGAGGAAAACCCTGTTCTAAAAAGTTCACCATTGACCACCTGAAAGAGGTGGCTTGCCTTCTAACCTTCTTAGCCTTTGTTTTGTTTTCGGGAAACACGTCATTGACTAGAAAATCTGATATAGGGGTCATCCAGTTCGCTATTTCGGGTCGGATTTTGAACACATCTTCGTGGTCCCAGTTAGGCATGTTCAACACCTCTTGGATCAACGTTCTGTGTTGTCCCGACTTCTTGGTGCTGGCCAGTTTAGACAAAACGTCAGCACGATCATTGTTAGCACGGGACACATGTACAACGGTAGCATCTTTGAATTGGAGGATCAAATTCCGGGCTAGGTGGTAGTACTTCTGGAGTAAAGGTTCCCTAGCTTGGTATTCGCCATTCATCTGACTTGCCACCAGTTGAGAGTCAGTCTGTCACTTGATATTTCTGATTCCTAAATCCTTTGTTAGTCTTAACCCCACAATTAAGGCTTCATATTCAGTTTGGTTGTTGGAAGTTTCAAACCCGAACCTAATGGACTGCTTCATGACGATTTAACCGGGTCCTTCTAGGATAACCCCTGCACCGCTACCCTTATTGTTGGAGGAACCGTCCATGCTAAGCAACCATGCCGTCTTTTCTTTGATCACCAGGGTAACTCGGTAAAAAACTCGGCCAAAAATTGTGCTTTCATCTGGCCTCTAGACTTATAGTGAAGGCCAAACTCTAAGAGTTCCACAGCCCAAGCTGTCATCCTTCCTGCTAATTCAGGTTTCTGCAATACCTGCTTCAGGGGATAATTGGTCTTCACTGTCATATTATGACTGCGGAAATAATGTCGTAGTCTCCTGGCTGAGAATACTAGAGCTAACACCAACTTTTCAATCACTTGGTAGCGTTTCTCAGTCGGTTGGAGGGTTCTACTTGTGAAGTACACAGGACTTTGCTTCCGGCCCTCTTCATATACCAATACGAATCTGATGACCGATTGTGCGACGGCCAGGTACACCAACAATGGAGCTCCGGGAAGCGGACTGATCAATATTGGTAACACAAACAGGTCTCTCTTAATATTGGTGAACATATTCTCCCAGACTTCATCCCATGCGAAAGCCTTAGCTCCTTTTAACAACCTGAAGAACGATTTTGCTTTCTCATAGCTCCTTTTAACAACCTGAAGAACAATTTTGGTTTCTTAGCCAGCCTTGGCAAGAAACGGGAGAGGGCCACTAATTTCCCGTTCAACTGATGAACTTCCTTCAAACATGTGGGACTCTCATGTGCACTATGGCTTCGCACTTGTCGGAGTTTGCCTCAATCCTTCTTCGCGTAATCATGAAACTGAGGAACTTACCTCCCCAGACTCTGAAGAAGCACTTCTCAGGGTTGAGGCGTAAATCGTGCTTCCTTACCCGGTCAAAGACGGCCTCGAGATCAGCTGCCTGCCCTTTGGCCTTGACAGACTTGACCACCATGTCATCTACGTAAACTTCCATGGTTCTTCCCAAGAGACCCTGAAAGATTTTGTCCATCAGCCTTTGGTATGTTGTGTCTGCATTCTTAAGGCCAAATAGCATCACCCGGTAGCAATAATTTGACCTGTCGGTCATGAAAGCCGTCTTATCTTTGTCTGGAGTATACATTCTAATCTGGTTGTACTCTGAATAGGCGTCCAAAAAACTCAACAATTCGTATCCTGAAGTGTTGTCCACTAACCGATCAATGCTCGGTAGTGGATAAATGTCCTTCAAGTAGGCTTTGTTCAAATCAGTGTAGTCCACGCACATCCGCCACTTGCCGTTGGACTTTTTCACCATTACCACATTCGCTAACCATGTGTTGTAAACGAGCTCCCTAATGAATTCGGCTCTAGCGAGTTGGGCTACCTCCACTTCCACTACTGCTCGTCGTTCCTCCCCGAGCTTTCTCTTCCTCTGCGAAATGAACGATGCTTAAGGGAGCAACGCCAACCTGTGACACATGAAGCCCGGATCGATGCCGGGCATATCTGTGGGGCTCCATGCAAAGAGGTCCGAATTACTTATCAATACTCGCTCCACATCGTCTCTTACCTGCTTGTGGGTTCTTAGGCCCATACGAGTGACATGATGAAAACCGGCCCCGAGCCGAACTGTTGTCATGGGTTCGTCAAATGTAGGGCGGCCTTCCTCAAACTCGGCTCGAGGGTCTAGATCCACCCCATCTCCGATTGTGTCGCCCGTCACGGTCTCGGTTTCAGATTGCTGCCCTCCTTCTAGCACCACATTGTTACATTCAGCTAGGGGAGTTTCGAGCTCCTCAATTTGCGTTGCTCGTTCTTCTATCGTCTTCAACGAGTAAGGGGTGATCTTCAGGCTGTACATGTAACACTGCTGAGCCTCCTTCGGGTCCGCCTTAATAGTTATAATAGTTCCATTTAGAGCCGCGAACTTCATCGCCATGTGGGGCGTGGATACGACTGCCCCCAGTTGGTTAAGGGTGCACCTTCCTATCAATAAATTGTAGGACGTGTCTGCATCGACCAGGATGTACCGAACCATCAAGGTCTTGTATGCCTGCCCGGCTTCAAAGGTTGTAAGCAGGTCCACAAATCCCCTGACATGAACCCTCTGGCCTGCAAACCCTAATAAAGGTTCGGTGTACGACTAAACTGTAGTTTCAGGGACATTAAGCTTCAAAAACATTGACCAATATAACACGTCGGTCGAGCTACCTTGGTCAATCAAAATTTTGTGCACCCTCCAGTTAGCGATGGTGGCGGTTACTACCACTGGGTCGTCTTGCTTGGGGTCGTTCATTGAGAAGTCTGTATCTGAGAAAGTTATAGAAAGCTGTGACCGAGGTGGCAAGTGTGTAACTAAGTTGACGCTCCTCAAATATCTCTTTCTAGAAGAGCTGGATGAGCCTCCTCCTGCAAAAACTTCGGCAATAGTGCTGACTGTACCGAATTGTAAACGAGTTCCTGATTCCTTGACGGTGTCAGTATGAGGCTGACTGACCCCCACTGTTCTGAGCAGGATTTCCACCATGTTAACGGATCCTGAAGCCATATTGGGATCCTGTTGCGCTGTTCCGTCCACTGCTTCAGCTCTGGGCTCCCTTGTCCTGTTTTCTTCTGGACAACCTCTTCCTCGGCCGAGTCCCCTGGCCCCGTGGAAGTTACCTCTTTGTCCTCCCCGGGCTCCGAAGTCTTTGGGACCCTCTCTGTGCGGTTGGCTCCTCTGAACAAAGGGTCAGGGCTTCCGACTGGACGAGCTCTTCAATAAGATCACGCACCTTAGTGCACTATTCGATACTGTGTCTGATATTCTGGTGATAGTTGCATTTGAGAGTAAGGTCTGCCCCTGGCTGAGGTCGTCCCGGGCAAAGAAGACAAATGAGCTCTAAACTGCAGGCCTCCTACAGGATAGTTTCCCTAAGTAACATTAAGGAGGTGTAACGGTCATACCTGTCAGGTCGGATTCTCTTTTGTAGTCGGGGGTTTTCTCCTGTAACTAGTGGGTGAGATTTTCGCTTTAAACCCGACCCTAAAATTTAATTATATATATTTAAAAAAATTTATATGATTGGATTTTTTCATGAGTCTAGTTTGTATGATTGACCAGACTGCGACATGTTCGACGAGAGGAGAAAGTTTTTCCTTCAAAGCCAAGTTTTGTCTCATGTCTTTTAGCAATTGAGTGTTTCATTCTATAACAGGATTCTCGTGCCACATTTTAGATAATAAAACAAAAATATAAATTATTTAAAATAATTTTATAATAAATATAAATTATAGATTCCTGCGCAACTTATTTCGTCGTGACAACGAAAAAAATAATTATTAAAATTTAGTTTATTATTAAAATCTAATATCTAACTAAAGGGTAAGTATAGCTGACTGTGTTGACTTTAACAAAGTCATAACACAACAACATTTTTAAGTAAATATTGAATATAGAGTTAATATACGAACTATAACTATAAATCTAAAATACACTAATCAAATTTGTGAAAAAAAATAATATCAATAAAAAACAAAAATACAATTAAACAAGATGTTGTTTCTTCAAAGCATTGAATTTATACACATATTTATTGAAGAATTAAAAAAAACCTTAAAAAAGAAAGTTAAGGACCCTTTCAAAACAAACACAAAATATAAGAAGATCAACATCCTGAGTTTCGAAGTTAGTTTATTGACTTATTTCTAGATGATTATGATCAAGATAAGTCTTAAAATAGAGTATAAGAATTGATGAAAGGTGTTTAAGTTATTTTACAAAGTGTACACACGGGGCCGACATTCAAAAAATTATATACAAAGATGATAATTTTATGCAAAAACATATTTGTCTATCAATATTAATTACTACAAAGCAAAAAAATTATTTAGAAACAAAATTTTAACTACCAAATAAAATGATTATTAATTGTGATTAAAATAATCATCAAATTAGATTTTGATTGCTAAATAACTATAAAATAAAAATAATGATTAAATTTAATAACCAATTAAGTCAAGATAATTGGTATCAAACATTAACTACCAAAGTTTTAATCACTTATATCATTATATTCTAAATGAGTATCTAATTAAGTTAGAGACTAATTTAGAATCTAACTATATAAGAGGCTAAAACATTAGTAGATATTGTTAAATATCAATTATCTTGAGTTAATTGATCACTAAATTCAATCATTATTTTTATTTTATAATTATATAACAACTAAAACCTAATTTAGTAATTATTTTAGTCATAATTAACAATCATTTTATTGATAACTTGATACTTATTGGATAGAGTGTGTTGTACAAGGATTGGAACACCGCTTAAGTGTTCCTTTCATTTTATTCATTCTTTTATTGTTCCAAATAACTAAAAATTAATCTCTAAATATTATAACTTTTTTCTTGTAATGAATTAATATATGGATAAAAGCTTAATAATATATACTAATTAACTTATGTGAATTAAATATATATGTAATGTAACGATCCATTTTAAATATTAACTCAAAAATATTAAATAAATATTTAATGCTATTTGATAGAAGTATAAATTCTACATTAGTATCATTATTAACTCAAAAAATATTAAATAAATATTTAATGCTATTTGATAGAAGTATAAATTCTACATTAGTATCATTATTAACTCAAAAAATATTAAATAAATATTTAATGTTATTTGTAGAATTTATACTTCTATCAAATAACATTAAATATTTATTTAATATTTTCTGAGTTAATATTCATTACATTAACATATATATTTAATTCACATAAAACTTCTTTGTTTTTTTGTTGAGGTTGGCACTATAAGAGACAGCAAGGTTAACCTTGATTTCTCAATCAAATCTTCTCTAACATTGCTTTATTCTACAAATAAAAATGGTTGTGAAGGTGTATGGCCCAGACTATGGTTCCACCAAGGGGGTGATATTGTGTCTGATTGAGAAGGAAGTTGAGTTTGAAACTGTGCATGTTGATGGCTTTAAGGGAGAGCACAAGCAGCCTCCGTATCTTAAGTTGCAGGCATTCTTTCTTTCTTTATGCAATTTTAGGCACACTATATATGTGATTTTAAGTCCTATCAGAAAATATTTTGGTTTTATTTTTAAATATTTTATTTTCAATCTGTTTAATGCTTGTTGGTTGTTGTTGTTTGCAGCCCTTTGGAATGTTTCCTGTTGTTGAAGATGGGGATTATGTTCTTTATGGTTAGTCCCTTTACCTAGTTTCATATTTTGTTTATATAGCTTGTAATATAACATAAATGACCTTAATTAATTCACTTGATTGTGCAGAATCAAGGGCAATACTTAGGTATTTTGCAGAAAAATACAAAAATCAAG
>Ga0099825_1010149_pt1 | contig 10423 bp, 6 predicted proteins | sample SiratroredBW_FD_76838 | JGI IMG/M metagenome (GOLD analysis project Ga0099825, IMG submission 76838) | Root nodule microbial communities of legume samples collected from California, USA - Siratro red BW | ecosystem: Host-associated > Plants > Roots > Nodule | place: USA: California | collected... | reverse complement strand
TTTTTTTTTTTTTTATTTTTTTTATATATATATATATATATATATATATATATATATATATATATATATATATATATATATATATTTATTGTAATTTGTAACGAATAAACTTTTGCTTTTTAGTAATGTGACCTAGATAATAAAAGATAGGTTGAGAATGTTATTCTTCAAACAAATCCTTTCTTTTTATTTTATTTATTTGTTTTTTATTGGTCATTTTCTACCATTTTTAATTAATAACTTTTTTTAACCTTTTTTATGTTCTTTGAGTTGGATATGACAATATTATTAAGCTGGCCGAAATGAGAGGTTGATCTCATTATTAAATGCATCCAATCTTTTAAAGTTTTGTGAATTCTTAAAATTGAATTTAAAATCTTATAATTTTAGGAATCCTTTAAAATCTGAATTACAAAATCCTAATCATAAAAGTCTTTTAAGAAAAATTAAAAAGTAGTTACATTCTAACACAATCATTTAAAATCTAGTAGAGTTCTGTATGTCAGACAATCTTTTAAATTTTTAATTAAATACACCCTAAAAATAAGTTGAATGACGAAGTTTAAATAAAAAGGAAAATAATAAAAATATAAATGGATAACTCCTGCTATTATTATTATTTTTTCATCCATTTCTTCCCTTTTCAATTTTTTTCACAAAGTTTCTATTCATATCTAGTCCAAAAGCAAACCAAAATTAAATTTGCCATTTTTAACAAGGGACTAAATTAGTTAATAACATAAAGCCTTGGATAAATAAAAATTCAGCTTTTACAAGGAAAAACACTCCTTCAGTCCTTCACTCCTTCACTCACTACCAGGGTCAAAACCCGCGTTTCGTCTCGTTTCGTTTCCCGCCCAATGGCAGACAACAAAAAACGCCGGCGAAAGGATCCAATCGGCGACGAACTCCCCTTCAAGGACAAGCTGAAATCCGACACATTGATCCTCGAAACCCTAAAAGAGTTCTCCACCGCATCCTCTTCCTCCTCAGTCCCCCAAACCCTAACGCTCCAGGACCTGACGCTCCCGTTCCGGTGCCGCGAGGTGGCGGACCTGTCCCTCTCCTCGGTGCAGTCCAACATCGAGTCCCTCATCCTCAAGATCTCGCACTCCATCATCTCCGGCCAGGGCTTCTCCTTTGACGTGCCGTCGCGCTCCGCCGCCAACCAGCTCTACGTGGCGGAGCTGGACCGCATCGTGCTGAAGGACAAGTCCTCCCAACGCCCCTTCGCCAACATCTCCACCGTGCGCAAGTCTGCCATCACCGCCCGCATCCTCCAGCTCATCCACCAGCTCTGCCTCAAAGGCATCCACGTCACCAAGCGTGACCTCTTCTACACCGATGTCAAACTCTTTCAAGACCAGGTATCATCTATCTCTATTCATAGCATCCCACTTTTCTTCCAATCGATAAATTGTTTCATTTGTAAAAGCTATTTTGTAAAATTTCTTATCTAAAGGGTGATTTTTAATTCATGTATAAACTGATTTTAATTTGTGAAAAATCTTATTTCATTTTCCGTCTTTTTTTCTCTCTCTCTCCTAAAGTTTCTTATAGATAAATCCTAATTCTTTTAGGTTAGTTAACAATTTGCTTAACTCTGTCAAGTCTAACAACTGACTGTGTGGATCAACTGCTACTAGCCTGTTTCAATTTAACTGGTGGTATAAAATGTTATTAGACACAAGTGTTAAACATTCAAAGAGAGAATTTTGCTGCATATAGTGGTCTCTGTCATTAGTAGATTGCCATCCACAGGGGTATCTGCAGTCTCTACATAAAGAAGTTGTTTTTGAATAGTTGCTTGATAATCTGTCTTCATGACTAGAATGCTAGTTAGAAAGATTACGAAGTAATTGTATAATAACAGAGTTAGAGTGTTAGACTATATGACAAGTTTGGGTATTTAGAAAATGCAGGGATGAAAAGTGGAACCTTTTTAAAATCAAGGACAAAAAACAACAACTGGCAATTTAATAGAAGCAAAAATATCATTAACTCACAAATAAATAATCATTTAGCATTTTGCTAATGATATTCTTTTTTAAAAAAAAAAAAAATAAGCAATTCTACAATTTTTTGTTAATCAGATCCAATCCGATGCTGTTCTGGATGATGTTTCGTGCATGCTGGGATGCACTAGGTCCAGCCTCAATGTTGTAGCTGCAGAGAAAGGGGTGGTGGTTGGGAGGTTGATTTTCAGTGACAATGGGGATATGATTGATTGCACTAAAATGGGGATGGGAGGGAAGGCAATTCCACCAAATATTGATCGAGTTGGGGATATGCAGAGCGATGCTTTGTTCATTCTGTTGGTGGAGAAGGATGCTGCTTATATGAGGTTGGCTGAGGATAGGTTCTACAACCGCTTTCCTTGTATAATTGTAACTGCAAAGGGCCAGCCAGATGTTTCCACTAGGCTGTTCTTGAGGAAGATGAAGACAGAGTTGAAGCTGCCGGTGCTGGCTCTGGTTGACAGTGATCCTTACGGGTTGAAGATTCTTTCGGTTTATGGGTGTGGGTCAAAGAACATGTCCTATGATAGTGCCAACTTGACTACCCCTGATATCAAGTGGCTTGGGGTTAGGCCTAGTGATTTGGACAAGTACAAGATACCTGAGCAATGTAGGTTGCCAATGACGGAGCAGGATATTAAGACTGGGAAGGACTTGTTGGAGGAGGATTTTGTCAAGAAGAATCCAGGTTGGGTCGAGGAATTGACTTTGATGGTCAAAACTAAGCAGAAGGCTGAAATACAGGCTTTGAGTACCTTCGGTTTTCAATATCTTTCCGAAGTTTATTTGCCCTTGAAGTTGCAGCAGAAGGACTGGCTGTGACCTGTGGGCAATGTAATATCTAAGAATTAGAATGGTGGTTATGCTATGCCGCTACTTGTCCCAACTGCTTAGTCATGTTCACCCAATTTGTACTGGAACTTGGATGAGTTTTGAAGTATCCTTCATTGAAAAGTTGTTTAAACATTATGTGGACAGTCTATGTTTTTTCAGACTGCGTTTATAATTTTATCTTACTGTTTTCTTTTTGTTCTTGCATCAGTAAACAGGGAACCGGATTTATTGAATTATAAAACTCAAGTACTTTTGAAATGCTTGAGTTTTGCTCGAGCTAGCTTCAAATTTGATCTGGAAACATTATAAGCCTCTTGCAATTTGCCCCGACCAGTACAAGGTTGTTTGCCCTTGAAATTGCGGCTGAAAGTTTGGTCGCGACTTCTGAGTAATGTAGTAATGTCTGAGGATTGAAATGGTAGTTTTGCCTCTACTTGTCCCGACAGCTAGGTCATGCTGTAGCATCTCCACCCAATTTATAGTTGGAAAATGGATATATTTTAAGTATCCTAAATTGTTCGAAAGTAAATTTATGGTCTATATTTTTCCTGATTGAGTTTATAATTTTCTGTTCTATTGTTTTCTTGTTCTTCCATCAGGAAACGGGTTACCGAGTTTATGAAATTATAAAACTTGTGTGCTTTAGAATTGCTTGAGTTTCCCTTGATCTTGCTCCTAATTCAGAACTGAATGGATTGTGTATGGTTAGCGATAGTGCTCTTTGGAAAAAAAAACACTAAATGCTACCTGATTTTGGTTTGGTATCAAAGAGATACAATTTGAAAGAAAATTTCTGTCATGGTGATTGGAGGGTCCTTTCAGCTAATGTTTTAATCTTTGAATTCTTTCATATGTCTTGCTTTGTTAATAAATTGTTCTCATAGAAAGAAGTTCTTTTCAGTGTAATGTTAAATTTGCATGTTCCACAGACTCTTATACTACTTACCTGTAATTAAGGAAATTTGATCAGTAATTTGATATTCAACGTTTGGAAGGGAGAATTGGGATTCCCTTCCTGCATCCACCTGATCTGGACTTACGCAACCAACTACTTTCCTCTTAGCAAGCACTTCCACGAGTTTAGGACTGTTGATTTCTTTCAAAATTATCTGTGTTTACCATAATTAACTAACTTTTGGATTTTCTTTGATTCAGCTTAGTCAATAAATTTTCAATTATATATTAGCGGTTGTTAGTCATGAGTAGTTTCATCAAGGATCAATTAAGCTTTTAGGAATAACTTGTAATGAGTGGTTATTCAGTTTTAGATTCAGTTTTATTTTTAAAATCTTATTTTAATGTACTATGCCTATTAAGTCAACTAAATTTTTTTTAAACAAATAACAAAGTAAAAGTATTTTTCCTCCTAATTATTTTCGGTTTCGTATGTGTTATCATTGACATCTAGAGTGAGGTTAAGAGATCTTAGTTTCCATACTACCTTGCTTCCCATGGCTTTTTGACGCTTTTTTGAAGCCAATACTTTCTCCTTTTATGGTCATTATTTGGACTATGCTAATGGAGAATTCGTAAGGTATAAGGAGTATTAGCTGCAGAAAAAAAAAAAATTGAACTTGAAATTGATATAATAGTGACATACACAAAAATTGGAGTAGCAGGCAATGGTGGTTCTATTTTGGAAATCATTTTTGATGAAAGAAACTTCCAAAGACATTTGAGACTCGATAAGGACAAGTAAGAGTGAAGAGATTATTTTTAAGCATAATAATTTTAAGCTTTACACGCTAAGTTTGAAACAACTCTGAATAGAGTTGGAGCATCAATTTCAGATTATTTTTCTCATGTGAGAAGAACTAACTAAGGACGAACCCATGATCTAGTAAGTGGAGGCCAATATATAGAGATTAAAAACCAAAATCTTTTAAATATATAAATTTTATAACTCATACAAAAATATTTTTGTATTTCTAAAAATAATAAATGTAACTCCTCATAGCAACTATATCGCATAGAAATTATATAATAGACTTAAATATAAATATTCATATATTTATCATATATTTAAAAATATCTTTTTCCACAAGATTTAATAAAAATATATTCTTATAATCACAAAATAAAATAAAAAGTTGAACTTCTCCTATAGCGAACCTGCAAAATCTTTTGCTCACTTGAATACATCATCATCTCATGTTTAAAACAAAACAAACACTACACAACAATAAGGATTAGTTAGAAAGTTAAAAAAAAAAGATATATTTTCATAAATTAAATTTCTATCACAGCTAAACTAACACTGGACTATCTATTTTTAGAGAGTTGTGCATTGAGTTAGACTCAATTACTCAACTATAGTTTCCATATGCACAGGTTAATTCATATGTCCTATTCCGGTCAACTCATATTTCAAACCTTGACATGACCATATGAACCTCATCTGACTCTCATCTCATGCTAATCTTTATCTATGTGAATCTTTGTCTATATGAATCCAATGTACCAATAGAGTTAGGATACATCCTTAGATCAAATCCTCAAACAATACACATCCTAACAATCTCAACATAGTATCTCTATGTCTCAATCACCATTCCATATTATTCATAGACATTAATACTACATCATACAATACCTAAACATTCATTCTATTTAATTCAAATTCATCTAATTCATACTTAAAAAAAGATATAATTACATGTATATATATTAAAACATTCAAACTAGTTTCTTTTATCTAAGGTTTAAAAGAAAACATGCAATTAGCTTCCCTTACCAAATATCATCCTTTTAATAAAATTCTATTTCAAACTAACATAAAAACACATACACTTGGCTTCCTTTATCGGTATAAAGTAGAGATAGACATCGAAAGTAGTTTCAAAAAAATCTAAAATAACGGATAATCTAATTTTGTTTAAGAATTTGGTCGAATACTCTTGCAGTCACGCTAGAATTTTAAGAAGAGTTGATAGTTTTTATAAAAATAAGACAAAATATCTTGTTAAGATAAAATTGATGGTTGTTATTATAAAGATAAAAACTGAATAATTGATTTTCCTATTTTTTAAACTTTTTTGTTAAAAAAATATTCATTGCTATATTATTTATCTCTAAAGCTAAATCTTAAATTTGTTTTTATTGTCGATTTATTTTCTAAAATATTATAATAAATACTATAAAAATATACTTTATTCTTGAATTTATGAATCTATTAGTAGGTATTATTATTATTATATATTACGATTTTTTTATTAAATATACTATAAAATAAACTAAATTTAAATAAATTATACTATTTACTACAATATAGGAAAATAGCAGCAAACAAACATTTTTAGTTCATTGAAAGGCAACGAGAGATCATACTACCAGAATCAATAAAAAGAGAGAACTTTATTTTTAAACTTGCTAATTAACACTAAACTAAGGTTGCTTCCGTTTCAGAATTTTTAGATTTTGAAATGTGTTTTTGAAAAGAATGAAGTTTGGACGGATGGAGGTAGAGAGAGGACAAATAAATAAGAAAAATAAAAGACTTAGATACGGGTAAAAGAATGAAAAAAAGAAAAAAAAAATTTTAAAAATAATCAATAAAAACAATTTATTAAGAAATTACATGATAATTTATATAAAATTTGAAACATTGATTGTATTTTTTAATTATCGTTTTAACACTGACCCTAAAATAAAATATAAAGATAGAAACACAGAAAAAGGGTTAAAAATTTGAAACCCTCCAATAAAAACTTTTAAAAATAAAAACAACTTATATTATCTTGTTGTGTTGAAACTAATCCATTGGAACTGGTGGATTTGGCCATCTTTAAATACAAGAAAAGGAGTTAAGTTAACCAAGCGTGCATTTGAGGGGTAGATCGGGAATTAGACCTCTTCGTATGTTCTGGAACCTACAACACCCCTCCGAACCCTAACCAAACCAACCCAAACCTCTTTCCCCCTCTCAACATCACCCTCCTTCGCACGACACAGATCCTTCGTTCGTTCATATCTTTCCCTAATTCTATTATTCTCGATTTTCGTCGAAGCAATCAATATTATTTAACACATAGATTTCTTCTTTATTTTTGATGCCGATAAAATATGCCGCCGAAGCAGCAATCCAAAGCTGATATAGCGAAGAAGCAGAAGATTGTAGAGGACAAGACCTTCGGTCTTAAGAACAAAAACAAGAGCAAAAATGTTCAGAAGTATGTCCAAAACCTTAAGCAATCAGTGCAGCCCAGGGTCGATCCCGCCAAAGTCGATGCCAAGGTACAAATATATATGTATCTCTGTTTTTTTTTTTTTTTTAATTAAAAGTTTATGATTGGTTTGTAATTGTTACGTGAGAAAATAATTGTCTGTGATGGTGCTAACAGAAAAAGAAGGAGGAAGAGAAGGCCAAGGAGAAGGAGCTAAATGAGTTGTTCAAAATCGCTGTTACTCAGCCTAAAGTGCCAGTTGGTAATGAACTAATCATTTTATAAGTACCTTTTTTTCCTGTTATAATATTTTTTTGATTAGGGTTGATGGAAAGTGGAAGCTAATGTATCTGAGTTTGCTTTGGTCAGGTGTTGATCCCAAGTCTATATTGTGTGAGTTTTATAAAGTGGGGCAGTGTGCCAAAGGCTTCAAGTGCAAGTTTTCGCATGATTTGAATGTTCAGAGGAAAGGGGAAAAGATTGACATTTACAGTGATAAGCGTGACCAGGGTATTGCATAGAGTTAGTTCAATGATGATAATTGTTTTGTGTGTTGTTTGGTTTTGATTGACTTTTTTCTTTTTCTAACTTTTTGGTTTGCGTTGTGTTGTCAGAAACAATGGAGGACTGGGATCAAGAGACCTTGGAGAAGGTGGTGGAGTCGAAGAAGACTGACTATAATCAGAATAAACCAACTGACATTGTATGTTTATTAGATTTGTTGGACTTGGAATCTTAACTGTTACATTATTTGTTTGGTATTCATTTTCTCTTTTTGTGGTGAATTGTGGTTTTGGTTGATTGTGTGGCTTCTATTGAATGTTTGGTGTATTGAATTATTTTCAAATTGTTTTTGTAGTTTGGCTTGTGTTACTCGAAATGACTGCTGTCTGTTGTTTGTCTGATATCTCCAGGTATGCAAACACTTTTTGGATGCGGTAGAAAAGAAGCAATACGGTTGGTTTTGGGTCTGCCCCAACGGTGGTAGGAATTGCCATTATAGACATGCTCTTCCACCTGGTTATGTTTTGAAATCCCAAATGAAGGCTTTATTAGAGGAAGAATCTGAGAAATTATCAATCGAGGAGGAGATTGAAAATCAGGTGATTTTTTTTGTCCTTCTTGTTAGAAGCTATGCCATAATATTTTATCAGGTTATCTAACAAAATATTTTACATGGTATAGCGAGCCAAAGTGAAAACTACGACTCCTATGACTCCTGACTTATTCTATGAATGGAAGAAGAAGAAAATAGAAGAAAGAGATGCCAATTTAGCCGCACAGCAGGCAGAGAGGGCTAAGAATGACCGGATGAGGTACATCCATTATCCATTCCTATTGTTTATGTGGGATGTGCATGTTGTTATGAAGGTGGACACGATTTTACCTTCCCTCCTGCTAATCTGGCTACATTGTTTTCTTCTCCAATGCAGTGGTCGGGAGCTATTTTTGTCAAATGCTAGCTTGTTTGTGGACGATGCAGAAGCATATGAAAAATACCAGAGAGAGCCAGAAAATGATGAAACTGAACAGAATGTAAGTTTTTTATTCTTGTCTGTCTTCTGTCCACATTTTATGTAGTATAGTTGAAATTCTGATAACCAACCTGGTGAGTGCAAATCTGAGATAAATGCTGCTAGTGATTTCCAGTCACACAAAAACCTGCAGTGCGACTAACTTACTGGAATGTTGTGCCTTTTGTTCAAAATAGAACTTTCATGGTTGCCAACGTTTTAAAAAAATTATGGCCAATTGGCTGCTACTGAATTGCTGTAGTTGTGATGAGTGATTTGCAGTATCTGTAATGGGACTATGAGTGCTACTGTAATCTATAATCATGATATACCCCCTCATTTTATAAATATTAATAAATTTTAAGTGATTAGCTTTGTAGTTATATGCACCTGTGTATTGTTAAGCTTTGCTTTAAAATTCATTGGGATGTTGGGTACATATTAGGGTGTAGCTCTAGCTCCTGCTGCCCTCCACACCCTATTTGATGTCAACTAGGATTTACCCTGAATGAGTTGAAATTTGAATTGTAGAGGAAACTTGGAGGTAAAAATTGAAACTTGATTCCTAAGTCAACTTGTTTCACTTTATTTTCTTTTAAACCAAGCAATTATTTTTTAAAATTTCAATAATTTTCTTTATTCTCCTTCGAAACATAAAGAAAGGTCAGGGTACATTTAGATAGGTTTTAGAAGAGAATGCACTGTATATGATATAAACCTTTTTATGTAGTTTTTCTTTGCTTAACTATGCAATATTTTTAGCTTTTGATTTCAGAAGAACATTAGAACAACTTGTTTTGATGTTATTTTTTTTCTAAAAAATTTGTGTAGTTATTGCGAAGTTTTGAAACATGTTTTGAATTTAAAAATATATTTTTTCCACAAAATAACGTGAATGGCCCTTAAGACCTCCAAGTTGAAGTATTACATGTTAACAATTAGGCATGTCCCCTTGGAAATTTGACTATCTTTTAATTAGTGTCAAGTTGGTCTTTAGTGCAACTTAGTGACTCAATGCCAGAGTATGAGTACTCTGTCAATACTCCAAACCCTGATTAAAGGTGGTGATTCTCCTCTCATAATATTGGCTTTTAGGAATTTGCTTTCCCCATTATGCTTTTTTGAGCTAAAAGATTTGCATGGAGTTCAGGGTAGCAGTACCATATTGTTTTCTGAGTTGATTTTGTTTGATTCTTCACTACATGTTAGAAAGAAGCTCTCGTGGTTTGTAAAGTAGTTAAAAAAAATGTGAATTGCCAAATTATCTTGGGGGACTTGGACTTTGTTTGTTTGGTATTGAGTGCACAACTTGTTCTTTTTTCTAAAAGCCCATTCTTGGAATGGGATATAATGTACCTGTAACAATTTCCAAAAAATACAAAAGTGAAGTTCTTGAATAAAATTGTGCCTTACCTGCTTGCACCTGGTTTTCTAATGTGGTTGGCCTTTGAAGTAGTATTGTGCCTTTATTATTGTTTGCACCAGGTTGCGGGTGTGGTTGGCCTTTATAGTAACTAGCAGAAACACAGGCACTGGTGCACTTGTGTGTTCATATTTTCTATACACTATTTTATTTGAATGAGTTTAAATTTAATGTTAATTTTATATATTTTTAAAAGATAATATACGTATTATTATTACTAGTAGGAAAGAGGCATTCTGTTTGTAGTGTGTTGTGCTGTTAAGAGAAGTTAGTGATTTGTAGGGTTTTGTGCTGTCTTCGATATGACTGCAGTTACTTTTAGCATATTAATAGTCTGTACAGTTTTTTTTTTTTTTTTTTTTAATTTAAAAATAAAATTAAGAGTTAAATATATATTTTAAATTTGTATAAAAAATGGGAATTCCCTTTAAATATTTATATCTATAAAAAAAAAAAATATTATTAATTTTT
>Ga0099825_1010144_pt1 | contig 10426 bp, 7 predicted proteins | sample SiratroredBW_FD_76838 | JGI IMG/M metagenome (GOLD analysis project Ga0099825, IMG submission 76838) | Root nodule microbial communities of legume samples collected from California, USA - Siratro red BW | ecosystem: Host-associated > Plants > Roots > Nodule | place: USA: California | collected... | reverse complement strand
TTTTTTTTTTTTTTTTTTTTTGTTTTTTTTTTTTGTTTTTTTTTTTTTTTTTTTTTTTTTTTTTTCCAATTTAAGAAATATTCATCTCTTTTTCCTTTTTTAAAATGATTCAAAACAATTCTCACGTCAGTTTAATCTTAATTATGTTGGTATTTATAATTAAATCTTTATCTCTCCTTCCTTCTTTGTCCTCTTTCCCCAATTCTTTATTGGTTAACATCAAAAGCATCACAGTAACTGAAATAAAGAAAACAAAGAAATTTCATTTCTCAAACAAATAAAGAAAAATATATTTTGCTATGATCATTATTATATATATTATTAAATTATATGTTGAAACTAAATGAAGGCTACAATTTGAAATAATTTTAATTGCTTTGAATTTAAAAGAATACCGTTTGTTTACCACAAAAAAAAAAAAAGAGAATTTTTCGAAAAATACAAAGGTGAGAATGATTTTGAATTTCATTTTTCTACGTTACAATAATTCTGACACGATAACGTGATTGGAAGATAACATAGGACGCGCAGACAGCATTTTACGACTTTGAAACATATTTGGAAATAAATTAAATAAACATTTCTCGATAAAATAAAATAAAATATATAATACAGAGATTTTGTAGTTGTTTAGGAACAGTCCAATTCCGACATCGAAAGCATCACCACCTTCCTCGCATCGCTCACGTTCTGTGGATTGCAAGCTCACCATTTCAATTCCTTCGTTTACTCGTAAGCTTCGCTTTCTCATTCTGATCTCAAATCCATGCTCACCAATTTTTTTTTTGTTTTCTTTTTCTTTGATGTCCTTGATTTCCCGTTACAATACTCGTTTGTTCCTTGCAAATATAGCGCCTCAGGATTTTTTTTCCATCACTCTCCTGAAATCCATTCTTATTGACAATTTGACCGAACTCCTATGTTCCTGCATGCACCGATCGCATCGTAAAGAAATCTGAAATTTACTATTGCTGAGAACAAAAAAAAAAAAAAAAAGAAAATTTTGGTAGGTAGGGTTCAATGTTAATTTTTTTCCCCTTTGATTATTTTGGGATTTCGCATCACTTGTATAATGATATGGGGATGCTCCAAAACCTTTTTTTTTCCTCTGTCTGTTTTGTGTGGAGGAGCGATTATTGAAGTTGGTGCGTTTTCCACTTCAAAGAGCGATGCTTGGATATACATACATGTATTATGCTACTATATGTAGACCTTGTATATAACCAGTGAGAAAAAAAAAAATGTGGATGTCTGGAAATGACTTCATGACTTCATTCTGATTGTGTGATCACCTTTCTCTTCTTCTGTTGTATAAGTCTTTTGGTTTCCTTCTGTCAGGGGTATAAGTGGACTATTTTTTCTTTGGAATTATTCGGTTCAGTATGTGATTATCTAAATCTTCTTTTCTTCCTGTGGTGTAAGATTGAATGTAGAGTACATGTTTAGTAGTTACTGGATGGATAAAAGTTAGATTTGGTTCTTTAGGTGCTTCTAGTGTTGTTTTCCTAGCAATGTGCTTTTGGTGGTGTTCTCCGATTGGAATTAGAGTTTATTGCATGATTATTGAGATGAAACTTCAATTTTATTAGAAAGCGGTACCAAAAGGCAAAAGCGCCTAGGGAACTGTATTCAAGTTTTGTCCTCACAGTTTTAATTGAGTTTTCAGTTTGTTGGCACAATTTTGGAATTGAAAGACTTAAAACAGATATTTCTCTCTACCTTTCCAGGTTGGTTTGCTTGATTATTGTAGAGGCTGCAGCCTTGATGATTGTGGGCTTTAGGCTTGTCAGTAAATAACAACCGAATGGAGCTGGGAAGACCTGCCTCAAGTAATCTTACGATATTTTATTTGACATTGTATATTAATGAGGTGTTTACAACTGAGAATATTATTGTTGGCTCAGAACGCGCTGTGATATACCATTTACCTATTCCAATATGTGTGAATGATTGGTCCTGTATATTATCAAAATATTTTAATTCAGTTCCTGTAATGATTTATGCATTTGTAAAGTTTTCACCTGGTGTATTTACTACTCATTGCAAAACTCCATACTTCCAAATGACTTTTGTTTAGAATAATGATACACAGCCAAAAAAAAATGCCTGTAATTTTGAAGAATTCAGCTAGATTCAAGAGCAATTATTAGATAAGATAGAGAGTAGGGAATTAGGGATCACTCATCTATCCAAGTGTTAATTTAATGATTATGGCAACTGATTTTTTTTCAAAATGGCAAAAATATTCTTTTACATTTTCCTCCAACCATTGAAGGGTTGAAGAAAAACTTTTAGGTTACATTTGCCTTTAGCTTTCTGATATTGTTTAATGTTTTAGCTACATGTAACCTTCAAGGGGTTTCAGCAAATAACTATTGACTAGATGGTTATGAATGGAAACTGCATCTGGTTAAGAATTGTATACTTTATCAGTAAATATTCTCTATGGCTTGGGTATTTACGGTTTGGAGGGAAAGGAGGGTACACCTTCATTTTTTAAATGGAGAAAGTTGTTAAATATTTATAAAAGATGAACGGGATGATTGGAAAATTACTTATAGTATCTTGTTTTACTCCTTTTATTTATGAAAAAAAAAAAAAACTAGTAGAGAGTACTTACTTAAAACAGAAAATTTACCCTCCCTTTCCTCGCCCCCAACTCCTTAATCCAAACATGACCTTAAAAATTTGAACAGAAAATTTAAGGTTCTTTAGAATACCTATGAAGTGTATTTGGGGGACATTGCAGAGCTATTTTAACTTATTTTTCTAGAGAAGTTGAATGATTCGAAGGCCTTTTACAGGTAGAAGAAAATTGAAAGATTTATTGCTTCAAAGTGATAATCGTAAATGTGCTGATTGTAATGCTCCAGATCCTAAATGGGCGTAAGTGTTTCCTTTATTTCCTCATTGTGGTTTACGTTAATTGGCATTATCATACTTGTTTTGGCAAACAGATTGTGAATATGACATAAAGCTGTAGGAAACTAACTGCCTGTAAAATATATTAAAGAATAATATCGCTCTTTCTATTTATCACTTCACTTTTGAATACTGCTTTTCAGGTCTGCCAACATTGGAGTTTTTATATGCTTAAAATGTTGTGGTGTGCACAGAAGCCTCGGTACACATATATCAAAGGTAAACCCATTCACCACCATTCTTAGGTTGTGTAATTGTTCTGGAATTGATGTCTGGATTTTAGAATTACTTTTTCCTCTCCTGCCAAATATTAAATTTGATGCTTGAATGGAGTATCTTCTCGTTTTTTCCTTCAACAAATTTAAAGACTGATAATTCATATGTTTGGGTTGTTATTTTTGAAGAACACGCATGCAATAAATTTGATGTGATATGGAGTGTTTGACAAGATAAATAAACTAGCTTTTAACTTATTTGACTAGCTTAAAAGCATTTGACTAAAATAATTTGTTTAGTAAACTAGCTCATTGCGTTAACTTGTGACGATTTTTGAAATGCTAGTTCATCTAGCGATTGAGCTTACAAGCTCCTACTTCTCTTTTGTTTTCAGTTTCATCCTCACTACCTTATTGTAATTCCTCCTTCACTCTTCTCACGTTAGAAAGTCCTTAATGCCACTCGCAATCGTCATGAAAGATTGAGAGCATTTGGATGCTTGTAACTTGTAAGTCTAACAGTGAACTGTACAACTATTGAACACAGTTTCCTGGAATAATAATTGAAAAATTGCAAAGACATATTTATAACTCTCTGAGTCTGAGTTAAAAAAGAAGCAAACTAACCAGTTTGGCCAAAGTCATTGAATTGGATTCAACACTAAGAGTATGATGAACATTTTTTGAAAATTACTAAATTCATGAGTGTGTCAATTGCACGTCAGTTTCACCTTCGTTTTCATTTTGAGGTTGAAGGTTGTTTCTATACAAGCATGAATAAGATTAGACTGCAAGGTTTGTATTGTGTAAGGAACCTTAGCTATACTGTATATAAAGAATAACTTTATTTTATTCTGAAAGATGAATACAAAGTTGACAATAGTGACCCCACATACCCATAGGCACCAATCCCAGAGCTAAGTTTCTGCAGAGGAAATATCCTCTCTTTATTTTCAAATAATTCCCCAAAAAGATGACTGGGTGTTCCCAATAAGTAACTCCCTTAGCCAGTGCTAAATAACAATAATTAACAACTTCTGGAAACTAAGCTGACATGGTAACAGAACTGAATAACAACCAAAAGACAAACCTAATAATTGCAACAACCCTATCCTAACTAATCCTCCTTGGTGACACATCCTGAACTGGTTTTTTCTTCTGCTTCTTGCTCCTATATTGTCTCATGTACACTTCAAATATGGGGCTTATCATTCTGATTCAGGGATCTAACGTGTTATGGGTGATTGCCTACACTAAACAACCTTAATGTTTGGCATGAAATCAAGCAATGAAATCTTTACATTCAGCAAATTGACTGATAATTGTGTTGTGACCTAGTTTTTTTTCAGTGGGCAGTCTATCAATGATGCAGATCCAACTTTTCTTATCTTTCACTTTTTTTTCAATACGATCTTAAGAGTGGTGTGAATGCTGAACTCTTTTTGTTTGACAGCATTGTTTTTTATTCTCAGGTTTTGTCTGTGACATTGGATGACTGGTCAGAGGATGAAATAGACGCAATGATGGAGGTCGGGGGAAATGCTTCTGCTAATTCAATTTATGAAGCTTATATTCCTGAAGGACTTACAAAACCCGAACCAGATGCTGGTCACGAGCAGCGTTCTAAGTTCATAAGGTTAGATTTGTTTTCATATACACAAAAGCAGTGTATATATGTCATTGTTAGCTTCTTTGATTCATTTTTGAAAGTTTTATTGTCACCATGAAGTAGGTAATGCCAAAGGCTATTGATTCTCTCTCTGATATTTGTTTGACCCATTTGCTTCACGGTTTATTTTCTTGACTTTCTGCCATTGTTTCAACGAGTATAGTGAGTGAATTCCCTAACTCACATCATTTTTCTTTGTGACTATTTGAACTACAGGTCAAAATATGAATTTCAAGAATTTCTGAAACCGAGTTTGCGCATTGTATCTGGAAAAAGCAGTCTAGAATCAAGTTCTGCCAAAAGTTTTATGGATAGTTTAAAAAGTACTAGTAGTGCACAGAGACTGGTAACTTCATGTTATGTGTTAGTTCTTCTGATTATCTAACTATTTTTATGTGAGGGTGAAGAAATATAGGGACCAATTTTGGTGCAAGCATCTTTTTGTTTTAAAATAGATTTTTAATTGAATTGAGGTGTCGTTGGGCCAGATGAAAAGCATTCTAATAAAATATAGTTAATATAGATGAGATGAAGCTTGCTGCATTATCCAACTTTACTAGCTTCACAGCATTGGCAATGCAGTTATCCTCACGAGTGATTTCCTTAGAATGTGACTGATATTGGTGTCAACAACAGGAAGGTATGGTAGAATTTATTGGAATGTTGAAGGTGAAAGTGATTAAAGGCACAAATTTAGCTATCAGAGATATAAAGTCAAGTGATCCGTATGTGGTTTTGAGCCTTGGCCAGCAGGTTGGTGTAACTATATATCTTGGGATACTGTTGCTCTGTATCTTCTATTTATAGTTGTAAAATTAGAGTGGTAATTTTCTTTCTGAAACTAATTTGGTGCTTTGTCTTAATGCATACAGACTGTCCAAACATCTATAATGAGGAGTAACTTGAACCCAATCTGGAATGAGGAATACATGCTGTCTGTTCCAGAGCATTATGGACAGATGAAATTGGTATATTAGAATTTTGTTGTTGTGAAAAGCAGACCTTATTTTCTGTGTGTTCTATCATATATAGCTACATCACTTAAATAAAATGAGTTCTTCATCCCTCAACGTCTAACACCTTTTACCTTACAAAACAAGGTCCTTGTATTGCTAGCAACATAATCCTAATTAAAGTCACCTTCTCTTGCATCCTTTCTCTCTGTTGGAAATTAAACAGTTCTATTCCGAATACAATTTGTAATTTGGTTATAACTAATAATTCCTATTGGAAGCAAAAGTTTGAATTTATGATGAAAATTAATTAAAAAGTTACATAAACGTTATCCTAGTCTAGACATTCTTCATTTACCTGCTTTGCTATTTTGGTATGATAATTAGTAAGTGATGGGAACATCTCGTCTGAGGATAGACATAGAAAATTTTTCTGTACTCTGATTCACAATCTCTTGTTATTTTGTTCCCTTGTCAATTCATAGTAAGCAACTATTTTCTCTCTCAAAATGCCACAAACTTTAATGTCTTAACAATGTTCAACATGGGAAAACTGGTTTTGTACTGCCTTGTCTTTAGGATTTAGTAGCAAAAATGGTTAATATTTAGATTCTACCTCTAGAAAATAGCCTTATTTCAGCTGCACTTAGGATTACGGTCTTCTACTGGTCAACATCATGTTTAATAAGCTTGAGATTGAACTGGAAATGTGATGCTATCTAGAATACTGTATTTTAGTGGAATGGGAAGAAAAAGGAAAGGCAATGCAATAGGGGATACAATAAAGATATGCTTCATTGCGTGTAAGAAGCACGGTATGATCCAAAAACTAAGTAGGATCCACAAAATACAAGCATGCTAGAGAAGATGAGGTGGCAAATTTTTTTTTTTTTAATATTATTGTATTGCTCTTCAAGTTGATATAATTATTACTTCAAGCACAACTGGAAGTGTTTTTCTTCCTCTTCAACTGAAAACTCTTTAAATTAATAAAGATCTCTCTTATGGTTGATGAATGTCCTGTATTTCACTGCTGTTAGATGTTTATGTATATTGCATTTTGCTTTGTGTGTTGTTCTTTCGAACTCCTCTCTTTCTCGCTTTCTATATGTGTACACGAGAAAGAAAATAACTGATTTTTGGTTTGAAAACATGACACTTTATCTTATCAACTGGCTGTGCTGCAGAAAGTATTTGATCATGACACATTTTCCGCTGATGATATTATGGGAGATGCAGACATTGATCTTCAGTCTCTGATAACATCTGCTATGGCATTTGGAGATGCTGGAATGTTTGGCGATATGCAGATAGGAAAATGGTTAAAATCCGATGACAATGCACTTCTGGAGGATAGCACAGTCAATATTGTTGATGGTAAGGTTAAACAAAAGATGTCACTAAAGCTCCAGAATGTTGAATCTGGAGAATTAGATCTTGAACTCGAGTGGATTCCTCTTGATCAATAGGGACTTCATTGCTGTTAGCCTATGTATTTTCTTCAAAATGTATTCTCTTGAAGAAATGTCTGTAATTTTTTTCTTCACCTTTTGATCCATCATCCTAGAGGAACAAATAAATCTGTAATTTTTATATTTAATTCATGTCTGTTAAATCATTTGACCAAATAATTAGTAATTTTTCTTCACAAAAAAAAAAAAACCAATTTATTTTAGGGGAGAGGGAGAGGGAGTGGGACAGAAAACATACACTTTTGGTAAGGTGTTGATCATCATATGTTTACTTTTTTGTGCGCAAATGCCAGTTACCATGCATGCATGCCTTGATGAAATATGCGAAATTGATAGTGTTCGGTTTTTTTATATAAGAATTAATCTCAAATGTTCATTGCCCTAATTACGATTGTTGTTCATTTTGTATACAATATTTATATATTGGGTACGTTAAATTCTTCAAAAGGGTTTTAAATAAGTGGCATTAGTTCCAAGGCAGGGGATAGAAACTAAACCGTATGTTTGGATAATTTGAATGTTCCGAACCATAATTTGTTGAGTGTAAGCTGAGTTTTTATCAAAACATGGAAAAGTCATATTTAAGTACCGTGACCTTTTTATTAAGCTAAACTATGTTTTTTAAACTATAAACAGAGACTATTAATTTCGTATGATTTTTAAGCTAAGCTGAGGTTAATCAACCCTCTTTTTATATGGAAAATGCTACTCGATGCTTTTAGACTATTAGTTGAAAAAATAATTTTTTTATTCAGATAAGAAAAAATGTCATTCTATAACTTTTTAATGCACAGTCAATAAAAAAAGAAAATTGTCTTTTTTATATCCTAATTCTGACTTCCACTTTATAGTTTTCTCTCCTCTTATTTGTTAGTCAAATATATGAGGTGCCTGTGACTATAATTTATAATTGATATTTTTATGACATACGATTTAATATAAAATTTATAAGTAAAATATATTTAAAATGACATTTCATTTATATTCAACTGTTCAAAAATAATTCTACCCCATTTTAAAATTACTAGATTCTTTATTCTCTTTTTCATCTCTTTCTCACTTAGGACATGTTTGATTGAAAAAATAGAGTGAAAACTAACTTTTTTAACGTAGTTGATGTAATTATCATCCTAAATTATTATTAATATTATTATTATTATTTGTATATCTTTAGAGTAGTTAAAAAAAAATGTATACACATTTGTTTTCTGCCAAACTAAAACACAATATAAAATTGGTATAAAGCTACCAGCCCATATATAGAAGAGGAAAAACTCTCGACAGAAAAAAAAAACAATTATAAACCATTTACATATCAAACATGTAAACCCCTAATAAATATTTCCACCAAAAATATTAAAGAAAAATAATAATAATATAACTATTATTTAATTGACTTCATTATTCTATCAATTAGATGAGTATTTTTAAAATATTAAATTAATCAATTCTTTTCCGTATTAAATAATATAGACTATTTAAAAAATATATATTATAAAAGAATCTAACAAAAAGATGTTTTAAAAAACAAAAATAAAATTTAAAATTTGGAATTTCATTTAATCTAATCAGATCAAATGTGAATTAAATTCAAATAAAAAATTACAAAAAATTAACCCAATCTAAGAAATTTTATTTATTGAGTTTATTAGGTTGAACAACGTATCTCATCTTCATTTCCACATCTAATTATAAATAATAAGTAGGTGAGATGTCTTAAGCGAATCTGTTTTTCTACTTTCACCAATTTTTCTTATTTAAACTGCCCCCACTTTATAAAAAAAAATATTCCCTCCTCTAAATAACCAATTCTTTGATTCAAAATTTTTAAGAACTATTATATCCTTTGAACTCACATTTTACATGATTTATCTAAAACCATGTATTTTGTAACAAATTCTTTTATTTATTGAAAATGAGTATAAACTCTATCACTTTCTCTCTTTTGTCCCTTTGTCTTTTTAATTGAAAAAAAAATCAAAATATATTTAAAAACACGAGAGAAACTCTTTTAAGTGCAATTTAGAAAAAAATATTAACATATTGATGTGTCTTTTTTGTGCTAATACTCAAAATTAAAAAAACTTTATTAGTTTATCAAAACTAAAAAAATAGTTCCCAAAACTAAATTTGATAGAATAAAATATTTTTTTTCAAAATTTAGGATTTTAAAATTTAAGGTTTAAAATTTAGGATTTAAATTTGTTTTTAATGCAAAATTTAATATTGAACTAAAAAACACTTTTAGATTTAGAAACTAAAATAAAAAATTATCACAGATTTCAAGATTAAAAACAATGAAATAAAATAAAAATAAGTTTGGACCTTTCACACTCCATTTAGTGGTAACGTCTGGTGAAAACCGAAAGAAACTGGTTGTACTAAAAATCAGAAATTAGTTGAGAAGTCACTTCACTTTACTGGAGAGACAAAAAAGTTAGGTCTGCCACTGAATAATAACTAAAAAAATTAAAAATATATTTATTGCCACAACTTTTGCCATACACAACTAATCTCTACCACAAATAAATAAATTAAATATATAATACAAATACAGAAAAACCCATTTACACAGTGATTTCAACTCAACCATCACTCACAACTAATTGAAGCTTGTTGTCACTATTATTGTGACTTACATTATTACAATTATTATTATTATTGTTAGAAGCATGAAACGATTCGTTTTGGCGTGGCTTTTTCCTGTGCTTAAACAAATAAAGTAGCGCCGAAGCCACTAACAGGACGCCACCTGTTATTCCGCACACCAGACTCGCCGTCATCAGCGCCTGTCCCACGTGGCTTCTTCCGCCGCCGCCGACTCCCCACCACGGCGGCGGAAGGGACTCCGTCGCGTTCCTGAACGGAGTGTCGGAAGAGCCGTTGGTGGTGCTGAAGAAGGACCTCATCTCCGGTGAAGAATTGGCCGGTGGCGAGGCCTGGAAGAGGAGGCCGTGCTCCGATGGCCGGAGATCGCGCCCGGCGGACGAACTTCCGGCGAGTAGTAGCGCGACCGCGATGAGGATCGCCGTGGCGAGTTCCGAGAGCGACGACATCAGAAGAAACGAGTTCAGCGTTTGCGTAAACACAAGAAAACGGTAGTGACTGGCATGAACGATATATATATATATATATATATATATATATATATATATATATATATATATATATATATATATATATATATATATATAT
>Ga0099825_1010143_pt1 | contig 10426 bp, 9 predicted proteins | sample SiratroredBW_FD_76838 | JGI IMG/M metagenome (GOLD analysis project Ga0099825, IMG submission 76838) | Root nodule microbial communities of legume samples collected from California, USA - Siratro red BW | ecosystem: Host-associated > Plants > Roots > Nodule | place: USA: California | collected... | reverse complement strand
ATATATATATATATATATATATATATATATATATATATATATATATATATATATATATATTTTTTCTTTGTTGAACGTTTGTTATATTTGAATTTAGTATCACAATGACAAATCCAAAAATAAATATATAGTAATTATAATATCATGATGGGTTACTTATTACATTTTCAGTAAAACTACAATCTTCTTTATCTAATTCATTTGTTGTTGAATCACATTTCCTGATAAGAACTTAATCTATATTAGTCAATACATAAACTTCATTGAATATTTTAATCCAAAATTCATCATTCGTTTCTATAAAAAATAACTATTATTACAACATTTTAGATTAAAATCATTTCTAGCAAATAGTAAATATTCCAACTTATTTATGGAACATGTAATCTATAAGTTAAAAAAAGAAATTATGAATTATATAATATGAAAAAAAAGTTCAAAAATACACTTTCAGATTGACCAATCGTAAAGAAAAATATATTTCTAAATTCACCAATCCAAAAATATGTTACATATTTCACATTCATAAGTTAAAATTTGAATCTAAAAGATTTCCAAATAACATAATTTAGAAATAACTTGAAAGCCAATTAAACATCTACGCTCGAATACATTAGAAAAAAAAAATACAAAATGCTTACTCGAAGGAGTTAGCTAACTTCAACCCTTACAAATCCTTGACCTCCAACGATATTCTTTGTCAAATACAATATCCAAAGCAATTCGGGGTACAATGGAGGACAGCACAACAATGAAGCTTTTGGTAGGTTGAAGGAATTACAAATCAGAAAGGGCAAAACGTTTTAAAAGTGGGTGCAGGAAGTAAAAGCTCAGTTGAAATGGAGGAAAGCCCAATACAAATTTACATCGGAGCCCAAGCCCATAGTACACTGTCGTCCATGCCAGCGTCGATACTCTTTCTCTCTGTCTCTGCAACTGCAAGAGATGGACATGGAGATGGAGGAAGCAAATACGATAGATCTATACGAGCTTGAATACTCAGAGTTATGTTCGCCATCAACTTCATCCACAGTGGATTCCATAATGGAAGCTCTAGGGCCCAGTGGGCCAGGCCTCCTCGCCATCACCGGTGTCCCCAACGCTTCCAACCTCCGCTCACACCTTCTACCCCTCGCTCGGACCCTCGCTCTTCTCCCCCGCGAAACCCGAAAACTCGTTCTCAAGGTAATTCTACCTCTTGTCTATATGTGATCTCTCAATGGAATGTTCTGATTCTGATTCATTGTTGCACTTAAACATCAACCTAGGGTTTAGGTTTAAAATCAATTCAGTTTTGTAGGGATGCTCATTGTGCTTGCATTGCGTGCTTTCTTCCTAGGAGCATAACTTAGGTGGTGACGTTCCTCTGCGAAATCCTGACAGGAGTGTGTCCTCCTTTGCCATGCAACTGAAATACGCCAAATCTCCACTTGTTGAAAAACCAGTTAGCGACTGCTGTGCTACTGAATTCGAGAATCTTGGAAGTTGTTTCCAAGAGCTAGGGTTTTGCATGATGGAGCTTGGGCTTTGCCTTGCTCGAATATGTGACAAGGCTATTGGTGGCAATGAGTTAGAGCTGAGTTTATTGGATTCATGTGGGGCTAAAGGGAGACTCATTCATTATCATTCGCATTTAGATGCTCTTCTCCTTAAAAATCATGAAAGGAGCAGAGCAACAAGCAAGAGACGTGCTGGTAATGTGAAACCATTGGAAGGGTCAGAGTTGAATTCAATTGCCTGTGATGTGAATCCTGGTGGAATTCATTCACATTTGTGGCAACAGTGGCATTATGATTATGGTATATTCACTGTTCTAACGTCTCCGTTGTTTATTCTGCCATCTTATTCAGAGGCAAGCGAAACGGAAAATCCGTTTTCCTCATCTTGTTTTGATGAATGTCAATCGCCAACTGGGCATACATGCTTGCAGATATATGATCCTAATAGGAAAAGGGCCATCATGGTGAAGGCCCCTCGAGAAAGTTTTATCATTCAAGTTGGGGAAGCTGCTGATTTAATCTCAAAGGGGAAGCTTCGTGCTACCCTGCACTCTGTTCATAGACCTTCCAAGTTTGAAAATTTGAGCAGAGAAACTTTTGTTGTGTTTCTGCAGCCTGCATGGACTAAAACATTCTCTATCTCCGATTATCCTCATTCAAATTCCTCCTTCAATGGGTTCCATAGTCAGTGTTTAGTGGCTTCGGATGAGGAACAATTGCAGTCTGGACAGGATAATGATAATCTAAGTCAAGAAATTAACAAAATAGTTCCCCCTCTTTCGTCACGGTTGAAGGAAGGGATGACTTTTGCAGAGTTCTCACGTGAAACAACAAAGCAGTATTATGGTGGTAGTGGTTTGCAATCAAATAGGTGACCAGACTATGGTTAGTCCTGTTTCAAATTATATCCTGTGTTAAAGATAGGGATTGATAAGCTAAACCTCACTCATTATGTATTACGGTACCTTCTTTTGGAGCAATCATATATTTGCCAAAAAGATAGACTGTGAAGGACTACATTTCATTTAGTAGAATGGTAATATTTTTGGGGAGCTGCTCAACAATGGAGAAATTTGGCCTGCTAGTCTTGAGAAAATGCCTTTTTGTTTTCCATTTCTTATTTTAATTTTATAAATTATAAAAATTGTTACTTTCTATTTGTTTTATAAGATTCAAACAGGATATGCTTTTACTGATCTCTAAACTGATATTCTAAAACTGAGAATAAAGCAGTGAACACAAAAAATAAGAAAGACTTAAAAGAAGAAACAAATACTCCTATACATTATTCTACCTTTTTGTCTATTCCTCTCTTCTTGTCCCTTTCATACTTAGATTATGCTGATTCAAATGGTTACCTGCATGTGCCATGCTCGATTTTGTACCTAATCCAGGACTCAATATAGGAATTATAAAAGAAAAAGAAAAGAAAACGGCTGAAAAAGATGACCTGATCACGCAACTGAAAGACTGCTTTATTTTGCAGCTGCATTTAATAAAAACTCTTTCGCCCTTATCACATTATGTCAGGAAGTATCTGCCAGGGAAGGTTCTCTTCTCGGTCTTTAGCCTTCATTGATTCCTTAACTTTGGCTTAAACTAAAAACCTTCGCACACATTCACTATAGGAACTTTACACGCACATATAATGATATGTGGATGTATAATTAGCCTTGAAACAAATGTATGTGGCCGTTCTACATCAAGAGGTCCTCTGGTAAAGAAAAGAAAAAAATCACTTGTGATTTTCTTTTATGACGAGGCGGAAAGTAAAAAAAGAAAAGAAAAAGGGAGCCTATGTTAGTACCACGAAGTAGCCACTTCCGTAGGTCTTGCTTTTTCATTCCTAGTGGTCCTGAAGGGTAACCAAAGTTGACCTAAAAAAGCAAATGTGGGTAGGAATAATTTTCTGAAAATAACCTGAAAGCACATTTGAATGCAATTGGAATTCAAGGGGGAAACAATCGTCAAAAGAATTGGAGGCAAAAGGAACAATATTTCCACCTTTTGTCAGTTATGAATCAAAATGCTCCGAAACCAAAAAGCTAAGGCTGTTTCTCAGAGTCTTTTTCTTTTTTTCTTTGTACAGAGAATTATGAGAGGGGGGGGATTGAGATCGTGTTTATGCCCGTGGCCGAAAAGTAAAGAAAACAGCAGCTTATGAGTGATGACGTCTCTATGCACGCGCAATTTAACACAGGTCCTCTTCTAGAACACAGTTTTCTGTCCAACTCAACAACGCTGGAAAAATATGTTTCTGCTAAAACTTGTTTGGACTTAACCTGTCGGCCATGGACGTTACCAAATCCTACGACAAGAAGGAACGACATTGTCTACTGTATAACCCGACATTCCCCTCTTAAAATGGTCCTATTATAAACCCATCAAATTGGCTAGTAACGTGCATATTTGGTAATCTTATTTCTACTTTTCTTACTAGATTTCAAGATTTTTAATTTTGTGGGAACTGGATCTGGCTACAGAATTTCAATTTGTTCTGTAAGTAAGAAACTACTTCACTCTCAAACAGGTCCCTGTTAATAATTTTTTAATGGTGCAACAGTTCCTATTCCCTTAAGTGATACGATTTGTACGTACACAAGATTACAAATTTTACTAACGCTATTATTACCTTACCAGAACTTGCCCCTGATCACAGTGCTTTCTCTTTTTGTCTTCTTCATTATTAAGTTCCTTCTAGACTCTAGCCCATTAGCCAATACTTTTGTGTTTAGTCTCTCCTTTGGGAAAAGGGTATATGCAGCATTCGACTAGATTCCTTTGTCCTTAATTTGTAATGATGTATTAATAATTTAATGTTATAAGCCTGGTCCACCACTATTGTCACGTGAATTGAATTGCTATAGTTAAATCATGAATGATGGTGAACATTATTCATAATTATGGCTTGGTAATGATAGGTGAATGAGTCACTAATCATAGCTCAACAATATGTTCAACACTGATTTTTAAAATGAAATGATCTTCAATGGCTACTCTTCGTGATATCAATTTAATAATGTTAGGATCTGCGAGAGGAGCTATAAAGATTGTGTTAGAATGGCAGTTGTCACCAATTCCCCCTACGCCCTAGTCTCTGATATGGAGCACAATGCAGAAAACAGTACTTTATTTGCAGTATGAATTTCACAGCAAAGTACTTCACATGGTGTTTGACCAATCCTCACTGCCCTTAAGCCACTTTATCACCTCTGCTAACCGGACATTGCCTCAGGACATTAGCATTATCATCGTAAAATGTCTGAGTGCAGTAAATTTTTTATTTCAAGAGAAGAAAAAAATAATGCTTAATTCTAAAACTCAACTTTTTTTGTCATTTTCTCTTCACGAAATAAACAAATATAGCAGATATTCTCTTTCACCTTATTTCGTGGCAAAAAGAAGATAAAGAAATAGAGATAATGACCGGAAGTAGGAGGATAAAATGAGTCTATTGGCTACACATGAAATAGGATAAAAGAAATAGAAAAATAACAAATCCTACTCAAATTTATTTCTATTAAAAAGTGACAAGAAATGAATGATAAGTACTTTATGGCTTTTCTATGATTACATAACTGATTTTGCATAATTTTGTGTTATGAGATGACACTCATTTACATTTTGTTTTGTAGGATGACCTTACATGGTGTGTCTCTTATTTTGATCTAATATTTATTGTTTCCTAAAAACCAATCTACTCATTCACCTTGTTAGTTAACTATTTACTTGGGATTCTCTCATCTCTCTGTCTTTTTATTTATATTTAATTAAATACCCCGAAATTTATCCTATATCTTATTTATTATATTCACATATTCTTTCCTCTTTATTTTTATCTATCCCGTTAATGGAAAGTTTTTTTTTTTTTTCAATGTTAACAAACCGCTAGAGCAATTCCAATAGAAATTAGCTTAAGTGGTTAGAGGTAAAAACAAATTCTTTAGTTTGCAATACAATTACACAAAAACAATTCTTGTATGAGGATGTAGACTAGAGAAATAATTTATCGTCGCTTTTAATATAAGGTGAATTTTAGATAAATGTAGGTACGTGAAGTTCAACCAAACAGGTACTGAAATATTATTACCTTTCTACCACAAAGTGTAAAGATCTATTTTAAGTTCTTAAGCAATTTTACGATTAAAGCGTTACTAATTTTCAAATCCGAAGTGTGTATAATAAGCCCCACTGAAAATGACTTCAGAACAAAAAGAAAATGTACCATTAGACATGTTCTTACACACTCCTGGTTCCTCAAAGATTCCACTACATATACCACCCCTTAAGGAAACCAAACCAAGCCACCTCTCCAAGCTTCAAACTTGTTAGACATGGAACCCAAGTTCACTATGAATTGTGGCCGAAACGAGTTCCTCAAAACCAGAACTGCTACTCATTTGCCAGAGAGCCCAAGAGTTCCAATGGAGTTTCTGTCAAGATCATGGAGTGCCTCTGCTCTTGAGGTCTCCAAAGCCCTTGCACCTCCACCACCTTCTTCTTACACACCTTCCAAGCCTCCCATTATACCCTCTTCTGTCACCAACACATTTTCCCAAGAAACCTCTTCTGCTAAGTCAGAGGAACTCTCAGCAACCATTTGTGGCAATGCCAACCAGTTCTCTTTTGCTTCCTCCGCTACCTCACAGCTCGTTCTTGACCGCATTATGTCACAGTCAACTAGAGAGGTGTTCACAGTCTCACATTCTTGTTTTTTCATTCAAAAGCCACTTCATTTCTTTTGGTTCTCAGGGCCTTTCTCATTTTGCTTATTTTTGAGTTTTGTTTTGTTTATATATGTATCACCCCGTTTTGGTTTGAACATGACTGAAAGTGTGATGTGTGAGACAGGAAGTGTCGCCATTAACGTCAGGTAGACTGTCTCACAGCAGTGAACCTTTGAACGGTGGTGCTTCTTTAACCGGGACGGACAGTCCACCAATCTCTCCTTCTGACGAGTTTGACGATGTTGTCAAGGTATCTCTCTGTTCCTTTCCTCTTTCTTTTTCACCTAGGTGGGGCCCTCACAAGTACAATAATATTTTTGTTACTATTCTATGCCTTTTGTCCTTGGTGCTCTTCCCAATCTCACTTTTGAATGCTGCTGTATCTTGCTTCCTAAAACCATGCTACCTCTGTAATAATGCATTTCAGTAGTTAAATTTGAAATGCTGGATATGTTTTAAATTAGCCTTAAACATAGATTTGAACACGTTTAATTGATTTTGAAAATATCCATGTGGGGGCGTTGCTATTACTTTTGTTGATTTATTATGAAAAAGATTGTTTACTATTGTCTGTACTTACAGAAAGTTTTGTAAGTTATATTATTTTTAAAAGGCACACTTTGATTTTCTTTATCTGTCTTTAGTGCCACATTACTTGTTTTATCATTTTTGTTTCATGTTTATGAATAATCAGAAAAGATTTTCTTTATAAAGCTTGCATTACATTAGGATTTAAGAGGGTTATTATCATGTTCACCTGCCATGTAAAACAGTAAAAATAATTTACAAAAGAAGGGACTGATTCACCTGCTAGTGTGATGACTCGTTTTAGTTCCCATGGCTGCATGGAACAAATAAGTTATAACTATGTTCATAGCTCTTGGACAATAAATTGCACATTTATGGTGGCGTGTGGTGCTTGCTGCTCATGGGTTTTCCATGAGTTAGGATAGGATCAACTCTACTTTATTTCACCCGGTGTCACACCTAAAGAAGGGGCTAGAGCCTAAAGTTGTGGAGGGGTTATGACTTTTCATTTAAAGCATCAAAATTTTGAACTTTGGATCGAACTGTTGAAGTGGGTAATGACGCACGCTACTGTTGACAGATATGGTTTCCAGTTAACTTATCTTACCAGCCAGGTGATTGTCTCAGAAAAGGACAAAGATTTTGCCTGTCCAGTGTACCTTATCTCCACATTCACGCAAACAAAACAATCTTCTCATTTTGGAATTTTTTTCCTTGGCAGATAGAAAAAGTTCAATTTGGCCTTTTTACTAGAAAGAAACCAAAGCATAGCGTTGGCACAGGAAAAAAACTATAGGATTTATTCTCGCAAGTCCAATATATGTCTAGTGTTCTTTATCACAGGAACCATGAAATGAAACATTACACAGAAACTGATGAAAAGCACATGTTTGGTCGACTTAGATTCTTCCTAATCATGCCGAAATAGCAATTATGTTATTTTGTAATGGATTATATATTTGATTATAAGTCCATAATTGATTCTGAATTTAAACAATTTCAGATAATTTGTACATTTATAGAAAATTTTATATTAAAGTTTAATCAAATTTTATTCAAAATCAATTTAGCCAACACTCTCAAGTGGCAAGGTAAGTAACCATGAATAACTGAACAAACATTCTCTCGATTTGAGATGGAACAATCTTATAATGTTAAATTGGTCCAACGATGGAGAATAATAATGTTAGACTTCATTTATCTACTGCAGTTTTTTCGGGCAAACAACTCCATTCACCCCTTATTCAGTGGTGGTCGAGCCATGAGTGGTGCTACAGGCAATGCCACTCCTAGCTCCGGACCCAAAACAGTTGGAAGATGGTTGAAAGACAGAAGAGAAAAGAAAAAAGAAGAAAACAGAACCCATAATGCTCAACTTCATGCTGCAATTTCTGTTGCAGCCGTAGCAGCAGCAGTTGCAGCTGTCACTGCCGCAACGGCAGCCACCTCTGCAGCTACCAAGGATGAGAAGATGGCCATGTCTGTTGCTTCTGCAGCCACTTTAGTTGCTGCTCAGTGTGTAGAGGCCGCTGAAGCAATGGGAGCTGAGAGAGATCACCTTGCTTCTGTGGTTAGCTCTGCTGTCAATGTCCGTTCTCATGATGATATCACAACACTTACAGCTGCAGCTGCCACAGGCAAAGTTTATTACTGTTATTATGAGGAGTTTCATGATCATATATATACTAAGAACTTTTAGAAATTGCTGTTGACTAATTAGGAACAAATTTATCAGAACTCCGCATAATGTTAAGCTAAATAAGTTGCTTCAGCTGTAAAGAATCAACTAGGATCTGTAGTTTGATTGTTGATTGATCCCTTAGTACCAGAAGGAACTTGTATGTACACATTGGTTACGAGAGATAGTTAGCTAGTACTAGTCATGTTATGTATTTTTCTCTCTTTGTATAGCCACTTGAAGGACTTGAATGTGATCCTTTAATGTGCAGCTCTACGTGGGGCAGCAACCTTGAAAGCAAGAGCACTGAAGGAGGTGTGGAATATTAATGCAGTGACTCCATTAGAGAGAGGAGTAGGTATTGGAATATGTGGTAAAAGCAACAACAGTAATTCTAGCACCAGTGATAGTGGGGAGATTATGAACGGTGACAATTTTTTGGGTGCCTGCAACCAAGAGCTCCTTGCTAGGGGCACTGCATTACTCAAACGGACTCGCAAAGGTAATTTCAGTAACTAAGCATATGGAATTTTTCTCTTATTTACAAGAATATTAAACTCAATTTTGGTAATTGTTGTAGGTGATCTTCACTGGAAAATAGTTTCAGTTTATATACATAGAACAGGCCAGGTATTTATTCTTTCAAAAATTTATGAGATGGAATTGAGTACTTGTCCATTCATCACAATGCTAGCAACAATTTCAGGTAATGCTGAAAATGAAGAGCAGACACGTTGCAGGAACTATTACCAAAAAGAAAAAGAGTAATTTTGCTAGACTTCCTTCCATAGCAAGCCATCAAGCACCTAACTTTATTTTGCTGCCATAAAAACAAGTCATAAGTTTTGGTTTTAATTATATTTGCAGATGTGGTGTTGGATGTGTGCACAAATTTACCAGCGTGGCCAGGAAGGCATCTGTTTAATGAGGGTGAAGAAAGAAGGTATTTTGGATTGAAGACAGAAGCAAGGGGAGTTGTGGAGTTTGAATGTAGAAATCAGAGAGAATATGATATTTGGACTCAAGGGGTTTCTAGACTTCTTTCCATAGTTGCACGCAGACAAAACGTAAATGGGGTTTGAGCAGCAGACCTAACACTCCCACATCGGCAAGAGATTCTGTTTCTACTGCTTCATTGTTTAAACCATATGTATGTATTTAGCTGTATTTTACTTTTATTAACACAAACTTATGGATTTTGTAACTAAAGAATGAACAAACTACTTATTGTCTCCCTTGTGGCTAAAATGCAGATATCAAGTCTCCTTGTTGCCAGGGCCACTGTTATGTTATCATCGATAGTGTTTCATTTTTTGCTAAATTTTTGTGATTGGGGAGGGCTCTGTAATGTTAACTGCTGCTAAGGATTATGTTATAGTCTATAGACCATAGACAGGTGCTTATATTCACTGGTGGCCAATCTCGGACAAGTGCTAAATTTTCTCCAGTTCAGAATTAGTGACATACTTTTAACCAAGTCTCGAAATAAAATATTAATGTAAAGTAACTGCCACATTTATTACCAATATGTGATTTAAGTTTAGGGTTTACGATATATATATATATATATTGGAGTGTTACAAATTCAGTTTAATAATTATAATAGTTTAGTTTTTAATATATAAATATTTCATTTAACTTGTAAATAATTTATTTCAATTTAATAATAAGATTAATTAGTTTAGTTTATTTTAGTCAAAGACTAACTACTAAGTTGAGCGCTTTATCCTCGTAATAGAGTTTAATTAATTAATTTTTTTTCTCCATTAGCAAGCCTATAAAAGAGAAAAACCCTTTAAACTTGTAAAATTGGAAAGAAAACTCACTAAACAAAGGAACAAACTTACATGAATTAATTTTCACAAGGAAAATTTGATATTGGATCATAATAAAGTCGCCACGTACTCTACTTCTTGAGTTCTGCTTCATTTTCCTTTTTATTTTATGTTCAGGGTGATATGTAGTTATGTTTGATTGTTTTTTAAATGATAAGT
>Ga0099825_1010142_pt1 | contig 10427 bp, 6 predicted proteins | sample SiratroredBW_FD_76838 | JGI IMG/M metagenome (GOLD analysis project Ga0099825, IMG submission 76838) | Root nodule microbial communities of legume samples collected from California, USA - Siratro red BW | ecosystem: Host-associated > Plants > Roots > Nodule | place: USA: California | collected... | reverse complement strand
ATTTTATTTTTTAAAATCACCACCTTTTTTTTACTCTTTTTTTTTGTTTTGTAATGGAAAAATTCAAATTTTATTTATTTTTTTTTTATTATTATTTCAAGAAAACTTAAACTAATAAATATATATTTTTATATTATTATTCATTTTTTCTTTATTTATTTTTATCATTATACTTTAATTTAAAAGATTACCCAGACAAAATCGGGTGTTGACACAAGCGATATCTAAAATGAAGTTTAATTTTTAAAAACAATAAATTTTTCTAAAATGGAAAAGATATAAAAAGCTGAAAAATAAAAAATATCATATTCTCAAAACAAACAATTTTCAAAACAAAGAACTCAGTTTATTTATTTAATTAAAGGTACCGTCTTAGGACAGACATTGTAGGGATTTTAATACCTTCCCCACACGTAACCGACTCCCAGACTTGGATTTGGTTTTCGCAAATTAGCCTTATCTTTGTTTTTTGGTTTTTTCATAGTTTTCCTAAAAAAAAACGTATAGTGGCGACTCCATTGTTTTGAAAACTTATTAATTTTTTTGGATAGCCGTCCCGCCGTGATCTCGGTCGCAACAGATGGCGACTCCACTGGGAAAGTTTTTTAGAGTCAGACCAATTTAATTGAATAAGTAAAATGAGTGTGGTTTTTTCAAATGTTTATCTTTCACTTTGTTTTTTTGTATTTATGATTGATATTTTAATATTGTTGGAATATTGAACCCTAGGTTAAACGACATGCTTTATTTGCTATATCTATTATATATCTGCTTGAGAACTCTTCTAATTGTTTTACAAGTAGGGGGTTGGGTGTCATCACACACCTTTATTTTTATAATATTATGAGTAAGACCCTATACCGAGGTCTGAGTGAACTTAGAAATAGAAAGAAGTTGTGTAACAAATGAAGAAAATTATTATTTTTATATATGAATACTTCTAATAATAATAAAATATACAACAATGTGCTTAATTAATTCGAACGTGTCAAAAGCTAGAGCTGTTGCGTGAAAGCACAAGTTTCGGATCCTTTAAGTACTCAAAACGTCCACACGATGCCCATTACTTCTTGCAATTGACAAATTATCTCTTGCACACCTAAAATTTGAATTTACTCATTATATTCTTTTCGCTTATAGCATGCGAGCTGCATTGGAAATATAAAGTAATAATTCTAGAATACATGTTCCAAAAATAAAACTTTTCGGGGATATACATTCAATAAATGCCTTAATAGCAATCGTATAAGATGTAATTTGTTAGATAAAATATTTGATTAATTAAATTATAAATGAAAATATTTAATTAGTTAAATCATAAATTTGTATAGCTGTATAAAACATTATATAATCAGAATTTATATTATATAATTAGAGTTTTTTCAATTTAGTTTTGACTTGTAAACTCCTAATTTAATTCTTACTTTATGTGACTATAATGTTATAAGAATATTGTAACTTACAATATTGAACTTCTGATCTTCCCTTTACGGACATTGTTGTTCCTACAATAAAGATAGTCCCTCTTTTAAGAATGTTTGTTTTAAGTTTGTAAAGAATGTTTTAAAGTAATGGACAAACTTGGGTTGAAATGATGGAATGTGTATTGATGGAGATTCAGTAGAAAAAAATTAATCTAAATTTTGTTAAAAGACCATAAAATAAAAGTGTTAATGGCTTAAAGCACTACTTGGTGAAAATTCATAAAATTGTAATTGCTTGCAAAAATGTGATTAAAAGTATAATGTACAAAATGAAAAAAAAAACTAAATAGGAAATATGAATAATAATGAAAATATTTTTAAGAATAAAGAAACCAGCTTGCAAGAAACTATTAATCAATTATTTAACAAGAATAAAAAAAATACTTGCATATTTGCAAAGCTTTCTTTGTTAAATATTGTATCATTTAATGTGTGATATGATCTGTATCTAAAATCAACAGGAAATACCAACAAAGTGTGTATTGTTCATATAACAACGATTAAGAAATAATAGAAAGTATTATAGCAACCAGTATTTGATCTTTCTTGTGAATCTCTGATATGACCTGAAAATGAGAATCAACAATAAGGAATGATGCTGGAAGAAATTAGAATAGCAGATGAGAGAATAAAGAACTCAATAACAGAAGAGAGGATAACTCACATTCCACACACTGTCTCTTCCCCTGCCCTTCTAGCAGGTACAATTCTCTAGCCTCTTTAGCCCATTCTAGTGTTTCTCCTCACTTTTTCCGTGGTCTGTGAATTAGTTACGGCCTCAATCAGATCCCTTGCCACGTGTATGTTTTTTTATTTTTTGGCCCCATTATATTATTATTTGTATCAATACATCTTCCATTGAAATTGACCTTGTCCTCAAGGTCAAAGTGAAGATGAAGTCGTTGAATTTCACACTCCCCTTCCCATGTAGTCTCTTCCTCAGGAAATTCTTTCCATTGAACCAGTACCTCTGAAAACCAAGCAGCATTTCTTTTAATCTTGTGTCTGTCCAATATAATCGATGGTTGAAGTATCGCTCTTTTGTCATCATTGAGTAAAGTAACAGGGATACTCTATTGTTGGGATGCTCCTTCACATTTTTTTAGTAAAGAAATGTGAAATATTGGATGTATTTTCACTATATCAGGCAACTTTAATTTGTAAGCAACTGGACGGATACGTTCAAGAATCTCAAATGGTCCGAAATAGCACATACCAAGCTTCTAATTTTGAGCAAGGCTACTGAATATCTCTACGTTTACCATCAACTCTATACTTCATGCGATTTTGTGCCTTGAGGAGGTTATTCTTAAGTTCACCAAGTAATTTGTCCTGATCTTATAACTGGTACTGCACCATTGGATTATCTACTAGTTGAGGTTCATATTTGATAATTGGTGGTGGATCTTGACCAAAAATAGTCTTGCATGGTGTCATACCTATGGCAGATTGAAAAGTTGTATTATACTAATAATTTGCCCAAGGTAATAGCTTATACCAGTCCTTTGGATTCTGCTCAGTATAGCAACGCAAGTGCATTTCTAAGCACATGTTAAGAACCTCAGATTGACCATCTGTTTGCGGATGATACGAGGAACTCATTGCCAACTTAGTCCCCTATCTAGTAAACAATGTTGCCAAAATTGACTAGTAAAGAGTTTGTCTCTATCAGATACAATTGAGTGTGAAACACTATGAATTTTAATAACATGTTGTATTAACAAGTCTTCTACCATCTTTGTTGTAAAATCTGCTGCGAGAGGAATAAAATAAGCAAACTTTGAAAGACAGTCCACTACAACCAAAATAACTGAACAACCATGAGACAATGGCAACCCGGTAATGAAATCCATGGCAATATCCTGCCATATATGTTGAGGAATTGGCAACAGTTGAATCAAACCAGTAGGAGGATGAGTGCTACATTTAGCTTGCTAACAAATTTTTTTATACAATTCTTCACAATTGTTGCACATCTTGAGTCATCCCTTCCCAAAAAAAATTGAGCTGCTATGCGAGCTAGAGTTCTTTTAATACTAGCATGTCCATCAACTAAAGAGTCATGAAATTCCTTTAATATCATATGTCGAATGGTGGAAGTTGCAAGGATTAATAATCTGCCTTCCTAAAACCAAAAACCTTGCTTGTGTTGAAGTTTAGAATTAGGTCCTCCTGTGGATGGAAATTCTCTATACGGGTCGGGTCATAAGTAATTAAATCATGCTGCAACTGATGAAGAAAGAGAGGTTGTGGTTGAGATAAGGCCATGAAGGATCGTGAAAGCCCATCAGCAGCTTGATTTTCAGTCCTTTTTATACTCAATATTGAAGTTATAACCAAGCAATTTAGGGAGCCATGCCTGCTGCTCTGGTGTTTGAATCACCTGTGTTTGCATTTTTTTGATTATGATCTGTCCTCACAATAAAATGGTGCCCTAATAAGTAATGTTGAAATTTCGCTGCTGCTGTGGTGATAGCATACATTTCTCGTGCGTACGTTGATTGTTTTGTATCAATGGTGACATTTTCTTCAAACAAAAAGCTATTGGATGATTGTCTTGACTCAATAGTACACCTATCCCTGTGCCCATTGCAGTGGACAATGATAGCCAATCAGGTACTTGATGTGCTTTTTCTAGTAGTTGAAACCATGGTAAGACTTTTCCTTTAAAATGAATAAAAGCAATGACCACTTTCTGCTCATCGGGAGTGTTGTATAATGTGAAAAACTTTTCAGCCTTGTACAACCAAGTCATTTTGTCATCACCTGTGAACCATGAAAAATCCAACTTCATAGAGCGAGGATAAGAAACAAAAGTGGAAGGTTGTACTAGAGAGTCATTCTGAGATTTCAAGAGTATCCATTTGCATAAATTGATCATGATGTAAACATATAGCCTTCGAAACACGTTTAGTTCTCCTTGCATCTCTTTTATTCTTGTGTTGTCAACCATAAGTAATTCAGTGAAAGCACCAATGATACGATTTGTATCTAAAATCAATAGGAAATACCAACTAACAATATGTGTGCAATATTATTCATATAACAACAACTAAGATATAACAAAAAGTATTATAGCAACCAATATTTGATCTTTCTTGTGAATCTCTGATATGACCTGAAAATTGAGAATCAACAATAAGGAATGATGCTGGAAGAAATTAGAATAGCAGATGAGAGAATGAAGAACTCAATAATAGAAGAGAGGAGAACTCACATTCCACAAACTGTCTCTTCCCCTGCCCTTCTAGCATGTGTAATTCTCTAGTCTCTTGGGCCTTTGGCCTATTCTAGTGCTCCTCCTCACTTTTTTCCGTGGTCTGTGAATTAGTTACGCCTCACTCGGATACACGTGAATGTTTTTATTTTTGGGTTTCATTATATTATTATTTGTATCAATGTGTTATGGAGAAAAGAATTTAAGAACATGCTTAAATTCAATTTTAGATTATGGCTCATGATTTAAGTCATTGTAGTCTGGTGAAATAAAAATAAAGTACTTAAAAGACGGTAAGGTGACAAAATATGTTTTACAAGTTCGCAATATTGCTTAGCATAGAAAAAAATAATGGATGAATCAATAAAAGAAGAATGATTATATTAAACATTTTAATGAATAATCCAAAATGAACCATTTTTTTAAAATTCATTATCCATCTATCATCTCAATAACAACTAATAAAATTTGGATCCAAGTGTTGAAGAACCTTGTTTAGATTGTAATGAATAATGTTATCAATTATAAAGTTATTAATGAGTTGTTGATGAAGAAAAGGAAGAAGCTCTATTTGATTCCATTAGCAACATATTGTATTGACTTGATATTAAAAGATTTTGAAAAAAATATATTTGTTCATCAAGATACAACTATTAAAAGGCTAGAAATTACTATTTATATTTATTTTAGGATATTTTTTTATTTCTTTATTATACCACTTAACAAAAGAGGTAAATATTTCTTAAAACATAACTTAACTCGCTTTATCACCTCTTACTCAATATAAAGGTGTATTTTGGAACACAAGAATTCTTTAAAAGTGATGAATGAAAAAAAAAACGTTCATTCAAAAATTATAAAAGATTAAAGTTTAATTGAAAATGTAATTTTATATGAAAGAATTTTAGAAAAGTATTGTGATTTTTATAAGAATACATTTCCATGCTTAAAATGATAATAAACCAACCATGAGTTTCTATAAAGCAAAGAATGGCTAAAAGTACAATCAAGAAGAATGTGAATTGATTAAAAAATGTTCTTTAAAAAAACAAAGAAAACTTTGCTCAAAACTGTTGATAATAAACCAACTTTAAGGGCGGTGATTTATAAAGAACAATAACACCAAAATGTTAAGATTATAAGCAAAAGTAAAAGCTCATTCTTCACAAATTTACATCTAATTAATCCATACAATCTGAGCTAGAATTTTCACTACTATCTTGAAATATCTAATTACAAGAAACATTTATATAACTGGATCAAGTTGGAAACAATTAGTTCTTAAAACACCCTTTAATAAAATTTGAAATAGTTAATGAAACTTTCAATTACCTACCATACACACCAAACATTGGTTCACATATTCCAAATTCAAATTAATAAAAAGAAAATAAAAATGTCACCTGATGGGTGGTAGATTGTATAACAAATCCACCTATAACATAATCAATTCTTCCAAAATAATTAATTTATGTAAAAGTATTCTTCAGAAATCTCTTGATTACAATAGAACTTCCTTGATTTCAAAAATATGAGGACTCTATTATTGAAAGAGAGAAAGCTTCCTTCTTTAAAAAATTCTGAAATAACTAAACAGAATAATCAATTATTATTAAATATAATCCATTAATTTGTTCATTCATCAATTAAAAAACATTTCAAATCAGTTTTAATCAATTATAATCCGACTTAATCAATTATTAAAGAAAAGTTGTGTTTTTGAAAGTAACTCAAAATAATTAATTATGTTTTAATTTAACCAATTATATACCATTTATATTAAAACCATGTTTACACATATTAATTGATTATTACTAAACATAATTGAGTATATGACTATCTATGGAAAAGTTTCTAAAATATGAGATCATCAATTATTCTCTATCATAGTGGATTATTTTATGATCTTGCGTTAAAAACACTTTTAACTTCATATAATTAAAATACTAAACTTAATTCATTAATTATTCATATTTAAGTTTTACTGTTCAAAATATTGATTCATATTTTTATATTTTGATCATTACCTTATTGATCATTAACATAATTTTCTCAAAAATAAGATAATCAATTATTCTCTATCATAATCGATTATTTTATAATCTTATTTAAAAATACTAGTTTTAAATTCATATAACTAAAATACTAAACCTAATGATTAATTATTCATATTTCAGTTTTAACTAGTTAAAATCATCTTAAATATTGATTTATATATTTTTATATTTTGATCATTATTTTGTAGGGAAATAAATCATCAATATAAAGTACATACATTCAAAATCATCGTCAAATTAACATATTGATATATTTTACTAGTAGTTTCACTTAAAAAATATGAGTTAAAGAAAAGATAGGAAAAATAAAGATAATAAGAACGTATACTTCAAAACCATCATTATCAAATTAACATATTGATATATTTTACTAGTAGTTTCACTTAAAAAATATGAGTTCAAGAAAAGATAGGAAAAATAAAGATAATAAAAACGTATACTTCCTAATTTTTTAAATTAAAATTCTATTAATAAATTTGACTTTTAAATGTTTAAAAATTGAAAACTAATTTAAATTATTCTTATTCTATTTTTGTTATGAAGATTTATTAAATATTACTGGTGGAACATTATTTTTACGTTAAAAGAAATGCTTAAAAATATAGTTTTGGCTATGAATGTCTATGAAATATGATTGATGAAACACTATTTTGTTTTCCTAGAAGATCTAACAAAGAAAGAGTACTTAAAAGGTATAGAGGGAAAGGATAACTAGGAAGAAAGAGTAATCTCGAACAAAAATTTGGAATCAAACAACAATCTAGAATAAACATTGCGTATAAGAAACTACAAAACAACAATCTAGAATAAACATTACGTATAAGAAACTACAAACAATATCCGTAGTCTGGAAACAAAAATTTAAATGTTTATAAATTATTCCGAAAAATAAAATGAATTTTATTTTTTTTAAAAAAGTTCATTTCGTAACGATGAATCTTATAAGGTATTTGAGTAGTTATGAATAGTTAAATATTGATTTTAAAAATTATCCATCGAGAAAGAAGTATTTTTAAAAATTCTAGAATTTTCATTTTTTCCACAAGAACATGTTTTTAGTTGTTGTTAACATTTTCTGAAATTTTTATCCGAATAGTTTTTTGGAAAATGCGTCGCAGAACATTTTTTTTTTTCTTTTTTCCAGTGCATCTCTTATGTTATAAATGAAAAGATTAAAATAAATAAATTCAAATTTTGAAGGTGCAGAAAGCGGTTTGCAGGATACAATGACTGGTGGAGAGAAGCCCAAAGCCCAATATACAATGACTAAAATTACATTCCAAAGCCCAATATACAATGATTAATGTTACATTGATAATTGCTCTAAATTAATTTTTTTTTATATATTACAATTTTTTTATTTTAATAAATACTTAAATTATATTTTTTCCTTTTAAAATAGGTCAAATAATTATTTATTTTTTACACATTTTTAATTATTGAAAAGATCCATTTAATTCCTTAGTTTTATAAATCGAGTTAATGTCCTGTATCATTTATTAAATGCCTGAATTTTTAAGATGGACCATATATGTTAACCAAGTTATTCTCAATTAGAGAAAATGAGTAACATTTATCCAATTTTTTCAATACACGGATCAAATCGAATTCTCTTAATTATAGCATAATGTCAAAATGTTTACATATTCCATTTTACTTTTTAGATTATTTATATTAATTTAAATTTAATTATACACATTGGTACTTAGTATAAACAATTATCATATAACTTAAAATAATTTATTTTTTAATAGTTACCTTATAAGTAATTATAGATTGATTTCTAATCTATTGATAGTATATACACATATTTACTTTGGCTGTACTTAAAATTAAACTCAGTTATATTTTAGTATTTTGTAATATCGGCACGATTCACATAATATAAAATGTGAAATATCCGCATTTTTTTATGATAATAACTTTTTATAAAATTTCAAAAAATTAATTAGCTCATATTTAATACAACCTATTTTTCTAATTTTTCTTTTTATTTATAAATATTTTTATCAATAAAATCACCAAGATTCAAAATTTCAATCTAAGATCTCTAATTGTTATTTTGCACTAGGACAATTATCTGTATCACTTTTAACTACAACTTAATTACTTCTCAGTTTAAGATCTCTACTCTTTTCTTTTTCGATAAATTACTCCTAGCTTTCGTAATCTAATTGAGTCTGATAAGACAAATTCAACACTAAAAAAAGTAAATTAAAATAATATTTTTAAATAATTAGAGCTTGATATAGAGATATCAAAATTACATATGTAAAATCTAGTGTCACAATAAGACAACAAAAATCTTAAAAAAAATAAAATAGTCACTATCTTCATTTATTATAATTATAAATTTTTTAAAAATATATAATATTTAAAATTAAATTTAGGTTTGGGAGACAATTATTCATAGAAAAGATACAAAATTAATGTAAGTTTTTAAATATTTATTTTTTCTTAAAATCAAATAAAGATATATGTAAAAAATATTTTTTAATTACTTATTTTTTTAAATTAAGAAATTATTTATTTGGACTTAACAACTATTAACACTGGTCATATATACTTTTATTTACAATTAAAAATCACGATTACACAAAAATATATTTGGTCGTTGGTTGATATTTTTATTTATTTTAAAGCTTACAATTTTTAATGAGTATTCTCGTATCAAAATTTTTATTATCATACAAATTCAAAACTTAACAAGATAATTAATCACTTTTAAAATTATTATGTGAATAAAAATATTATAATTTTAGATCGAGCAATGCCCAGTAGATATTATCATCCATCAATAAAAGCATATCAAAGAGATTTGAAGAAATTGAAGATGGATAATTAAGTCTATAATTTTTATTTAAATTCACTTGAGCAATCATACTCTATATAATTTTCTAATAACATGCAAGTGCTATATATGTTTAATTAATCAGATTTCATTTAAACACGTGTAATTAAATATATTTTATTTATAATTAATTTAAAGCACAATAAAAAAAACTCTAATCTAAAAATTTCATAAATAAAAAATAATTAAAAACAAATTAATAATATATCTTTATAAAATAAATTTATTGAAAATAAAAAATCTTTAATTGTACATTTTCATCAACTTTAAAAATAAAATTCATCAATCACATCCAACAAATTAATCATGTTTGTTTAAAGTAATTTTAATTATAAGAACAAAATTATAATCTTACAATTTTATCAATTAAAAAAATTAAATATTAATCGTATCTATTACATCACTCACAAATTTTTATAATTTTTTTTTTCATTTTAGTTCTTTTTTATCTTCTTTCACTTAAGAAGTGTTTGAATTCAGACGCTGATTTGTACAAACCAATAAAAAATGAGAAAGTTGGAAAATTAATAAAAAATAATAATATTTAAAAACAAAAAACGAGAAAGTTTAATTTTTAAACTTTCTTTGATCGTTGCGAAGATTTGAGAGAAGAAGGATCGGAGCTTTTCAAACATAATTTATTTAATTATTAATATATTAATATTTATATTTATATAATAATAAAATAAATATAATTAATTATAAATTATTATTATTATTATTGGTTTTTAATAAAATTATAAAAATAATAATTAAATTAAAATAAAATAAAATTATTAAAAGAATAATTTAATTGTATAATATATCATAATAATATT
>Ga0099825_1010139_pt1 | contig 10431 bp, 8 predicted proteins | sample SiratroredBW_FD_76838 | JGI IMG/M metagenome (GOLD analysis project Ga0099825, IMG submission 76838) | Root nodule microbial communities of legume samples collected from California, USA - Siratro red BW | ecosystem: Host-associated > Plants > Roots > Nodule | place: USA: California | collected... | reverse complement strand
TCAGTAGAGTGAAGATCACTTACCTCTTGTTGGACATTCTCAGAAGGATCCTCATTGGTTGTGTTGGTCCCTCCTACATTGACAGAGACATGCTCGTTAGCTCCATCTACTTGCTCTTTTGGAACAGTTTCTTGGCAACTAAGGTTACTTAACCAACTTGGTTGTTCACTAGTTTTCTCTCCCTGAACATCAAGTTGGCTACTAAAAAAATATTCTGATTCTAAAAAATCACAATCCATAGTCACATATACACGGTGATTGATTGGTTGTAACATCGATACCCCTTTTGATGTGTAACATATCCAACAAAGACACATTTCTCAGCACATGGAGCAAATTTGGTTCTGTTAGCTTTGGGAATATGAACAAACACAGAGCACCCAAAAACTCGTGGTGGTAACATTTGGACAAGAGGGATATTAGTCTGAGTAGCTAGGATCTATAGGGGTGTTTTGTGGTTAAGGGTTTGGGAGGGTAACTTGTTCAAAAGATAGGCCGAGGTAGCAACAGCTTCGGGCCAAAATCGTGTTGGAACCTGTGCATCAAAAATCATGGCCCGAGTCATCTCTAGTAGCTTACGATTTTTTCGTTCTGCTACACCATTCTGTTGGGGTGTGTTTGGACAGAAAGTTTGATGAATTAAACCATTTTCTCTGAAAAACTCTTGCATTGATTTGTTAACAAATTCTCCACCATTATCTGATCTAAGTACTTGAAATTTCTTGCCAAATTGAGTGTGAATCATTTGATAGAATGCATAGAACTTATCGGGTACTTCAGATTTATGTTTAAGAAAATATACCCATGTCATGCGAGAGAAATCGTCCACAAATAACAAAAAATACTGAAATTGATTATTGTGGGAATTAGGAGCTGGACCCCACACATCAGAATGTACTAATGAAAAAGCAGAATTGACTCTATTATTGTTGGGAGGAAAAGTAACTCTATGATTCTTTGCCCGTATACAAGTTTCACATTTGACGGGCTCAGTGTTACTAGTAAATAAACTAGGAAATAAAATCTTAAGATACCCAAATGAAGGATGATCCAAATGTCTATGCCATAACCAGAGTTGCCTTGTAACCGTTCTGTGAGCAAGCATGGCATGTCCCTTGTGAACAACCTCATCAATGTAGTAAAGATCTCTACGTTCAGTACCACGCCCAATGATCTCCTTCGTAAGAATGTCCTGTAAAAGGAAAAAAGTAGAAAACATGAGAACCACACAATTCAACTCTTTTGTAACTTGGCTTATGGAAAGTAATTTTGATGATAGTGCAGGAACATAGAGACAATTTTCTAATTTTAATTCTTTTAAAAAAACAATTTAGCCCTCTCCTTGGACCGCAACTAATTCTCCACTGGCTGTCTCAATATGAGTTTTAACAGGTGTTGAGAGATTGTTAAAATCATGAGGATCATGGGTCATGGTGTCAGTTGCCCCACAATAAAATATCCACTTATCAGATTTTTCTCGGCTGGTATCCTCCTCTTTTCTTTTACCTCCATGAGTGACTGTGGCTCTTCCATGAACGACTTGCGGTTTTGCTTCTTCCTCTCTTCTGGGGTCACCATTACAATTACTAGTGGTTTGTGGGATGCCTACCACGGTGGCAGCCTTGCGATTGTTTTGTTTAAAATTTTTCCACCATTCGGGATAACCCACGATTTTAAAGCATGTCTCCTTGGTGTGTTTCTTCATTCCGCAATGAGTACAGTGGAGGTGGCTTTTGTCTTCCTTGTCTCGTTATGATGGACGTCGTCCGGCAGTTTCTGGGCGACTCCATCCATGTCCCTGTTCTGGTGGTCTATTTCTTGCGGTTAAGCCGATTCTAACCTCTCCTAATGATGTGTTTTCTTCGCTACTGGTGGTAGGTTTTAGAATTTGAAGTCGGGCCGCCTCCCTTCGGACAGCAGCATAGGCGGACTCTACTGAAGGGGTCTTCTCTTGCATCAAAAGATCTCTTCTGATGACTTCAAATTTTTCATCTATCCCTGTTAGGAACAAATATAGTCTCTGTCCTTATTTAATTTTGTTGAAGGTTGCAATATCATCTGAGCATTTCATAGGGTTCGGTTGCTTTTTGTCAATCGCCATCCATATAGCTTGTAATTTATTCCAAAAATCCTCTAAGGTATCCTTTCCCTGTTTCTGTGTGTTTGCTTTTCGGTGCAAATCATAGATTTGCATTGGATCTGTGCCGCTTCCATAGGTAGTAGCCAATCCCTCCCATAAAACCTTAGCGGTTGGGAATTGGGAAACATTGTTTATCAAACTAATCTCAATATTTTGAATTATCCAGGTGAAGACAGTTTGGTCTGCCTGTTCCCATTTTTCATATGCTGGTTCTATCTTTTTTGGTGTCGGAGGTATACCTGTCAGATGACTCTTCTTTCCTCTGCCACCGATAGCTTTCTTCATGAGTGTTGCCCATAATGGATAATTGTTTCCATTTAATTTGAAACCAATTGACAAATTGTCAAGATTGGATTGTGCTTGCTGAATCCGTAGGCCATTACGAAGCATATTTACAATTTGCAAAGTTAACTCATCAGTAATGGTTGAAGAGTTATTCTGGTTTTGATTCATGTTTTTGCCAATTTCATCATCTGAAAATGACACTTTTGGTTTTTCGTGTTTTTCGGCTGTGAGGGGTAATCAAACAATGATGTTAGTTTTTAAGTTTCCAGGATCTAACACCGCTCTGATACCATCTTGCGATGGTATCGAGGGTTAAGAAAGGTTGGACAAGAATATGATAACTATGAACAAAAGAGAACAAAGAATATGATAATATGGAAGAATGTTTTTTTTATTGAATGTGTATCTCTTTGTTTACAATAGCTCACTTAATATAAAATTTTAGGAAACTAAATATGGAAATTATTCTAAATAAATACATTTGATATTCTCTGATATTCTGCTGATATTCTCTCTGATACTCCCCTGATTATCTTTGATATTCTACTGATTTGTTTCTTTGATACTCCTTTGATTATCTCTCTGATATTTTTACCGATATTCTCTTATATTCTCTTGATTATCTCTGATATTCTACTGATTTGATTTGTTTCCATAATAATAATATTCTAACAAATATTCCATGATTCCACATTTATTCTTTTTTTTTCTTCACCAAAGTGGGAGATGATGCAAGTTTAAGATCAAGAATTTCACACTCCAATCAAGTGAAGATCAATATGTTGTGAAGCTTCAAGGTGGGTAGATGTTTGAGTAAGCATATTGAAGTTTATGTTTTAGTTTTTAAAGAATAGTTGGACTTCTGGAATTAAGTTATTCTATAATTTAGAACTTGAAAAATATTATTTTGGATTATATAGTTTCAAACATAATTTTGACTTATGAATGGTACAATTTAAAACTTCAAAATTGAGTTATGGATGTTGTAGTTTAGAATGTAATTTTAAAGTCTTAGATTGTGTAATTTGAAAGTAAAAGTTATTGTTGCGTAGTGATGTTAATTATTTGTCATATAAATGGATTTTGAATTTCTGACTAAAATAACATATGAAGTCAATATGTTATCCCATGTGGATAAAATGTCATATGTTGTAAAATTTGAGGCAACCAAAGATGAGAGCTCGACTGTGCAATTCTGATTTTGTTTCATCTGCAAGAATTTATCATCTGTAATGGCTTTAGAAGTGTCATTATTTTCAGTAACAAATATGACTACTTTGTCGTTCAATAATCCATCAGTAAATCTTATGAATGATTCTTCAAGTGTATATTATGGTTCCTTCAATAGAAATTTCTCAGAATTCTCAAGCAAAGAGATGGACCAAGGATGACAAGCATTATAATAGTAAGAATGGACACATTGTGGTAGAAGAGGTCACACAATTGATGAATGTCATTGCTTACACGATTTTTCACCAAACTACAAAAGGATAAAATTCTTTGTTAACAATGCCACTGCAATTAAAAAGACAAATGAGAGTGAGGCACTTACAAATCAAAAGAAATTTCAGCAGTCTTCTAGCTTTAGTTTGACCAAAGAGCAATATAACTCTCTCCTGACTCTTCTTCAACAATCTCAGTTAGTTGTAACCCCTAGCACTGAACATCATCACATTTCCAATACGTATCATCTACAACCTAAGATCACTACCAAAATCTGTCCTTTGGATCTTAGATTCAGGTGCCACTGATCATTTTAGTTCATCTATAGAGAATTTTGCTACATATAGAATTATTTTTGATATTCCTATCAAGTTACCTAATGGAACTACAGTTTATGCAAACATTAAAGGCACTAGCATATTTTCTACTACATTCATTCTGCATAATGTACTATACATACCAGAATTTAACTTCAATCTCGTTTCCGTATCTCAACTAGCCATGAAATATTATTGTTCCATTAGCTTTACTGATCAAATATGTGAAATATAGGACAATCACACTATGAGGATGATTGGTTTTGCTAAGATGCACCACAAACTCTATGTTCATGAAAATTCTAAGGGATCAGGAAAACACTTTACCCCATATTCAATTTCAATAAATTATATGTCTGTTAATAAGGTGAATGATTGACATTTTAGACTAGGTCACTTGTCTAAGGAGAAACTAATTGTATTGTCAACAAAGTTTGATTACATTTATAGCAAAAACATGTGATGATTTTTGTCAAATATGTCCACTTGCTAAACAGAAAAAACTTTTATTTCCTATAAGCACTTCTTCAAGCAATAAAATTTTTGATTTGTTACATATGGATATTTGGGGAACATTAGCCATTACTTTTGTGAATGGACATAGATATTTTTTAACTACTGTGGATGATTTTTCTAAGCATACTTGGATTTTTCTTTTGAAAACTAAATCAGAAGTACAGGGCTGCATTAAATCTTTCATTACTTTGGTTGAAACTCAATTTTCTACTATTGTTAAATGCATTAGGTCTGATTAAGGTACGTCCTGAATTTAATTTGCATCAGTTATACTCTCTCAAAGGCATAAAACGTCAAATGTCTTGTGTTGAGACTCCACAACAAAATGGAGTGGTAGAGATAAAACATCAACACATTTTAAATATTACTACGACTCTTATTTTTCAAAGTAACTTGCCTAAATTGTTTTGGAACTTTTCAGTCTCTCATGTTGTTTTTCTGCTTAATAGATTGCCTAGCAAAGTTTTACATTACAAAAGTCCTTATGATATTTTGTATGACTCTTCTCCTGATTTAACTTTTATTAAAGTCTTTGGTTGTGAAGCTTTTGCATCAATTATGGCTCATAATAGGATGAAACTTGATCCTCGGGCTAGATGGTGTGTTTATTAAGGTCACAGACAAGAGATCAAGGATTCACTTATTTATGATTTATACACCAGAGAGATTTTTTTATCCATAAATGTTTTTTTCAATGAAAATAGTTTTCCTTTTAAACATATTATCAATCATACATTGAAAATTTTGTCATGCCACATTTCTCTGATTATTAAGACATTGATCTCTCTTTCCTTACATCCTCCTCACCACTACAAAACCGGTTTGTAAAGTGAGGTTTATACCCATTTATAAACTATTGAATAAACTATTAAAAGGTCTTATCTCTAGTCGAAGTGGGATCTCCAACACACCCCCTCATCCCGAGACTGCTCAACTAGTGTGTGGGATTATATTATTTAAGGGTGGTCCGATAGCGGGTGACCCTATAGGCCCAACAATCGTGCTATGATAGGCTCTAATACCATATCAAAAGTGGACTTTAAGCCTAACTCAACCTTACAAAACCAGCTTGTAAAGGGAGGTTTGCACCCATTTATAAACTATTGAGAGGCCTCATTTCTAGTCGATGTGGGATCTCTAACAAATTTCCAAAAGGGATTGCGTTGAAGCTTTTACAGCGAATTAGGTAAGTAAAATATGTTTTTATTTATGTCAAACATGTAATAAGAGACATAAGATTATGTTGTAATGTATTTATGTGAGTATTTGGAAGTATGATGACTTACTTGAATGATTTATAGAATAACATTTAAATTTAGATTTGTAATTGTGGTATTGAGGTCTGATATAACAAATGGACAATAAGGAAGAAAGACATATTGGTTGTTAGGATGTGAAAGGTGACAAATATAGGAGATACAACAAACATTTATATGTCACTATTACTAGAACAAGAAAATGTGATTATCCATTTAAATTGTTAAGTCAACCAGTACACAATTGTGGAGGGTGGATTGTGAATATGTGGAATCATAATCATGAGTTGGCTAATACATTAGTAGGTTATTCATATGTTGATAGATTAAAACCTAATGAGTGTTCTATGGTGGTTTACATGACTAAGTTTAGTGAAGCCTGCAAACGTTGTACATACTTTGAAAGAGAACATTGATGAAAATATGATCACTATAAAACAAGTGCAATGCCAGGTAAGCATATAGGAGATCACAAAGAGGACCAAACCTAAAATGGGATTGATAGTGATGTTGTAGAGCATGACATGCGTAATCATTATAATATATTTGACAACACCTCGCGAGTTGTTACAAAATGTTTTTGGACCTACCCTAATCCATTGAAATTACTTAATGCATTTAACAGTTTATTGTTGACGGATAATACATACAAAACTAACAAGTATAGGCTATCTTGACTTGATATGGTTCATTTTTTCTAGATTTTGTGTTGTTAGCAAGTAAAAGAGAAAATAAATTATCTGAGCTCTTGAAAAATTAAAAGGATTGTTTTTAAGGATGGATGTCTTCCCCCAAATAATTACAAGTGATAGAGATCTTACATTAATAAATGAAATTAATATTGTTTTTCTTGAAGCTTCAAACCTTCTATGTTGGTTTCACATTAATAAGAATGTGAAATCAAAATGTAAAGTTTTAGTAAATTTCATATAGTTATGGCAAGTGGTTATGGATGCATGAGGAGGTATGATGGATTGTCCAAATTGTGATGCATTTTTTAGGTGTATTCAATGTTTTGAAGTTGTATATTCATCATGACCATTATTTGTTGACTCTATACAATGAACAATTTGTTAAGGCATTGTAGACAAGGTAATGCATTTAGGAGATATAACAAGTAATAGGAATGTATGTATGAGTTTATGACTTATGACTAATAAATATGTAAAAGTTGTTCATAATGTTGTTTTTTAGTCTTCAAGGTTGAAGCTGCTTATTAGAACTTGAAAATGGTGCTTCAAAATAGTATAAGAAACTTGTGTAACTGTTAGGACACAATAGGCAATGTCATAATGTTGTAACACAATGAAATTAAAGCATCATTTAAGAGAGTCCACTTGTTGTGGGGGCATACTTTTAACTTAAGTTTGTATAAAAAATTGCAAGAGTTTGTCTATAAATATGCATTGATGCATATTTCTAAAGAGTATATTGGGTTAGGTATCGTGATATTGATATTGACAGTGAACATTATTGTTACATACTTACATGAATTCAAGGTGAACATTGTGTTTCCTTCCCATAAAGTTTCTTCATATATGTGTCCATACTCAATCATCCTTTGAAGTGTTTGGATAATTTGTCCTGATATATCCTACATTCATTAAAAGCAAAATTGTTAATACAATTATTAAAAACAGCAATTAAGTATAAAAATAATAACTTATCCAACAAGATGTTCTTATTATGACATCAATTCCATGTCTAGGTAATTTGGACTATGACGATGACATGATTCTATGATTGATCAATCTTCCTCCACCATATGAAATACATATAGATGTGACATAGGCTAATTTTACTATATATAAGGTTTCACACATGCATATGCATGTGCAACATCTATTAAATCTATAATTAAGTGACTAACAAAATACAATCACTTGTGATATATAATGATCATGGGTCATTGATAAAAGGATTTAAAGAATGATTTGCTCCTATTTATACTATCGCGAGATACACTCTAAGAGATGTATATGTCTACAAATGTTTAATGTCATTTTTGAAATAATATTTTTTTAGGCTAAGAAATGCAAGAAGATGGTTTTTTTTATGTCAAACTATCAATTCCACAATTTATAATTCGAATTTTAAATATTATAATTATACATATTATGTAACACCGTTACAAGGAAATAAAAATAAAATAAGTTTTCAAGAAAGTTGAATTAACATAATTAAAAATTATTCACTAAAAAAGTAGTACAGGATCAGTTAGGTACTGAAATATTGGACCGGAATACATTTCCATTAAATTTTACAAGTAAAAATATCTGAATTTATTCTCATTAAACGAATATTTACCCAATCCGTCATCGGTATTTTATTTTGGGTACCATATAATTTAAGTAGAATAATCATTATTACTACTTAAGCGACTAAATATAAGAGAAGAGAAACGTTTCTAATATAACATATGACAAAGTTTAGTCTCTAATTTCATTTTCTTTACATATTTTTTCGTTTCTCAAATTCTCTTTCGGTATTGTTTAATTCTTTCAGTATTGTTTAAAAAATAAAGGGAAGATTGCAATATAGATTAGACTAAGAGAAAAAAGAAAATAGTTCTACAGATGTATTATTTTTTGTAATAACCATCTTTAAAATATATCCATAATGAATTATCATTGGATAACAGTGTAAAATTGCTTTTTGACACTATCTTACATGATCACTCGACTCTTAAATGTATTGAAAGAAAAATTTCAGTGCATTAATTTTCTAAAAGAAAATAATATATAAATTCAGCAAATACATTGATATATTTAAAATTAATTTGATGAAAATACATACAAACAAGTCTAAACCTATTGAATATGATGGGTTAGTGCTTTGTTTCGTAGGGAGAAATTTACTCCGGAAACTTTTCCACAAATGAAGACACTGATTTATGCATTCTTTTCTACATCTCCTTCTCATTCTCATTCAAACTAATCTTCTATCCACAAGTTCCATAAATTAGAATATGACTTCTTTGGATCAAAATTTTCCCCCAATAACACTGTTTTTTCAAAAATTCCCCAAACATACTCGTTTACAAATTATTTTCTAACAAACACTTAGAATTTCAAACCAAAATGAATTTGAGAATTCGGGTACCCATGACTGAATTCTTACCATGAAAAGTAAAAGTGCTACTTTAGGAAATAACTTGGACCCAGATCTACTTGTGGAAATATTTTTCATAAATGTTGGAGGAAATTTCTTTTTTTGGCATTTTTAAAAGTTAAGATATGAATACAAATTATAATTTAATTCTCTCATTTTATTGAATGAGTCAACTAATTGAGGGTCCTGGACCAAAATGTATGTCATTTAATAATAATAAAAAAAACTAATATTACAGAAAGAAAATAAGGTGACAGGTGATTGTGAAAGAAGTTTTGTGTGTTTCTAAGATATGAGGGAGAAGTGTTTGAAGAAAAGGCACTAAAAATAAGTCTTTAAGAGTAAACATGTGCATAACAACTCAACTTGACTCAGTTGGCTAAGGCCCAAACCTTCTTTTACGAACAAATTGACCATTTCAGGACTTGCAAAAATATCAATATAGCTTAGGTTGAAGAAATAACAATTTGATCTTAAACTCAAATTGAATGAAAGCTTGTTAAGTTTAATGTGTGAATGAAAGAAAGAGAGATGAAAGTCAGCCATTGTGAAGGTCAAGTCCTTTTGTTGACATAGGCCACCTCCACTTAGTTTAATATATTTTTATACATCAAATTATAATTTGTTTACAGTCTCGTGTAAGATAAGTGTTACATCTAAAAAAAGTATGAAAATATGTACTTCCTCTCTCTCTCACTAAGGAAAAATGTATTTTCACTAATTCTTTCAAACAATTTAGGTATTTTATGTCATTATTTCTCTTGCGTGGTATTTATTTACATTTAAATAAATAAAAAAACATTCATTTTTCAAAAAAGAGCTTTCTTTTAATATGCAAAGAAAACAACTAAATTTTGAGAGAAAATGAGAGGTAGCCCATTATAATATTACAACATATGTAGTTACATGTAGGAGAATTAAAAAGATAATTTTTTATTAGAGAATTCAAAAATCAATTTCATTAAAAATATAATCTAAATTTTATCCAAAAAATTGATAATCAATTAAAACTAATCATTCCATTTTCAACCTAACAAGTTAGTTTGATTTATAGTTTGAAAATCAGAAAAAGGGTGGAAAACATTACAAGAAAAGGTTAACTTTTTCATGGATTGGAATTCATCAAGAACTTTATGATGGTTATATTCTTATGTAAATTTTCTGACAGGAATTAAAGAGTTTATTTAAAAAAAAAATATATATATATATATAAGAGTATTATTTTAGAAATTAAAGAGTAAAATAGTCTATTGAAAAAAATGAAAATAAAAGTGTTAGTAAGATAAAAAAAAAAAAAAAAAAAAAAATATTTTTTTTAAAATAATAATTTAATAAAAAATTTTTTTTAAAAATTTTTTTTTTT
>Ga0099825_1010138_pt1 | contig 10432 bp, 3 predicted proteins | sample SiratroredBW_FD_76838 | JGI IMG/M metagenome (GOLD analysis project Ga0099825, IMG submission 76838) | Root nodule microbial communities of legume samples collected from California, USA - Siratro red BW | ecosystem: Host-associated > Plants > Roots > Nodule | place: USA: California | collected... | reverse complement strand
TATATATATATATATATATATATATATATATATATATATATATATATATATATATATATATATATATATATATATATATATATCATGTGTATATTTAAGTTGTATTTTGAAATACATTATGCTTTGTAGAGACACTCTGTTAATTAGATTTATAATACACTGGATTATTTATTTTGTTGTGTTATATTTCACTTAATAACGCTGTTTATAGTAAAATATAGTTGTTTTCTTATAAGGAAATAAAAAGTATAAACTCAACTTTCTTTCTTTCTTTTCACATCTTCCCACTCTTTTCTTTCCAGTTAAATTATCTTCTATTCATTTCATTTCTTTTCATCATTTATCAATTGTGATAATTGTTTCAAATTTTGTTTATGCTTAATATGATTAGAAAAAAAATCAAATGCATGACCATTTCCTATATAGAATGTTTCAATTTTTCCGTGACATTGTTTTTATATAATTTATTTGTAACTTTTTTATTTTATTTTTTATATTGTGTAATTTGGTATTTTAAAGGGTTTTTATATAAATTATATTTTTTATATTATTGTCTTATTTAATTTTTTTTCACCGATCTTTTATTTATTTATTTTTTCAATCGTTCTTAATATATTTGTTAATGTGTAACTAGATTATAATGTAGTAATTGATTGATTTTTTTTAATTATAGTTTGAGTAAATTATTTTATTGAATTATAAGTGTTTTTTGGTTAAAGTAAATAATCTCATGCAAGTTTCAACGAAGTAGTGTCATATTTGATGTTTACAAAAACACATTATCCTCATTAATAGAATTGCACACAATAACCCGCTTGACTATAACACAAATTTGAGTAAATATCATACAAGCTTACAAAATTGTGAAACCAATAATCAATCTCTCTAAGCAAAGAAGTATACCATGTATAGGTATAGGAATGATGTTGTGTAAAAGCATGCTAGAGAGCACCAATAAATAGGTTTAACTCTAGCTATGATAGAAATAATTTTGCTTTTTCAAGTTGCGAGTTTAAGCATTTTGCGACCTTTTTAAGCAACACACAAATGTCTAGCACAATGAGCTAAAGACACAAAACATATTGAGAAGAAACTTTGTAGAAACAATAATGATACTAATCTATTTGTAGAACTTATTATGGAATCTAAACACATGAAACACATGAGAAGAAACTTCCATACCATTGTATCAAAAGTCTTTATAATGTCAACCTTAAATGTTTCCACCATGTACTTTCTGATTAATAACCTCATAAGCGACTCATGTAATCTTTTATACTCCCTTGCTAAAATCATTTTTTTAAGAAGAAAAATATTATGAACCACCTTAAATATATCCACGTGAACTTTTGATATAATCTTAAGATAGAAATTAGTCACAACACTAGTAGAAAAACCACATTTAATCGCGGTTCTACAAGACTTACAACCACGGTTCTGGGACCGTGATAGACCGAACTACATTAAAAAGTATTGAAGATACCATTGCGTTTATATAACCGTGGTAGAAAGTATAACATACCACCGCGGTTCTTATTGCAACCGCGGTGGTAAATTCAATTTAAAAAAAAAAAAAACAGTGACGCCACCGTCTCATCCTCCAGCCAACTCCGCCGATGCACCTCTGCCTCCAGATCCAGCGCCGCGAACACGACCTCCGCCTCCAGTGAAAGCCAAGGAAGACGAAGACGAAGAGAATGACGTGATACCTTTGATGAACTTGTTGGTTGTCTTGCGGCGGTGAATGGTGGCAAAGACGCAGAGGAGGAGGCTAAGGGTCGACGACAGCCGTGAAGGAGCTTACAGCCAGGTTGGGCCACGGAGGTGGAGTGGTGAGGTGTTTGTCACCTGAAATATAGCAAACGGTCTTGTAAAAGCAAATTGCAACAACAAATCAGAGGCACAGAAACATAGACACACTGATTCAGTGTGAAAATTACGAAGCAGAGAGAAAGGGGAAGAGAGTGAATGCCTTGGAAGGAGGAAGAATTTCAGAGTAGAAGCAGGGAAGGCCACCTCGTGACTGGTCTCCATAATCGGAGGAGGAAGAGAATGTCATTGCACGCATCGTCAGGCTTCGGAGCCATGACCGATTCACAAAGCGAGGGGTTATGCCTCCTAGGGTTTGCAACATTTCTCTTCTGGTGGCGGAAGAAGAAAAAGAAGAAGAAGAGACCTTAGTGGCGGGGGTGGCGAGACTGCTCAAGAGAAAGAAAGGAAGAGATGGCACTGCGCGACGATGAGGCTGCTAGAGAGAGGGAGGAAGACGAAAGCGAGAGGAAGGAAGAGGTAAAAATATAAAACCCCTAAAACAAGGGATACGACCACGGTTGTTAGTGGGAACCGCGCTCATATCCCACATACCACCGTGGTTGTTTAAACAACCGCCCTTGTATCTTCCTGCAAGTTTTCAATTATAAATATTTGTGTGCCTTACCATCATGGTTCTCGCTCCAACCGCGGTGGTATCTCCTGCAACATTAATACAATTGTCGTTGTTGTGTACAACTGCAGTGGTATGGTTGCACTTAATTTAAAAAATGTCACCACGTTGTTTTTAATTGCGGTTCCCTCTTAATCATGATGATATCCTACCGTGTAATGTCTTTTTTATACTAGTGCAATGTTTATGAATTCCTTAACACTATCAAAATTCAAAATAAGGAACAAAATATTTGAATTAATTTTGAAGAGGATCCAATCTTAAAGAAAAGACTGTGAACAACATCCTTATATATAACATCTCAATGAATATGGTAGAGAAGGAACCTCCAAAATCATCAAGACTAAAAGCAGTAACACCATTCAGAAAAGTAAATGACATTTTTTCACTTACTCTTAAGTAGGGCACTAATGACCATATGATTAACTAGGAGTGAAATCACTTAATGAATGAGATTATTAGGAGCAATCCTACAATATATGATAATGAATTATGAAGAAAACAAGTCAAAGAAGAGTTATAACAAGAAGAATGACAAAGACAAGAAAAAAGAAGTGAAACAATCAAGGAAACAAGACTACAAAGTTAGATTAAAAGTTTTTAAGAAGAACATGAAGATTCTTGAAATAATGTAAATAGGAACATAATTTCATTGTATTATTTCTTTAGCTTAGGTTGTGGACGAGTAGCTTTGTTTGGAAAAGAGATAAGTTAGCCAACCTAAAGTGGCTTAAATAGCATAGTTTCCCTTGTTTGGTTTTAAATTCTCAAGTCTTCTAATTTAAACCCAAACCTAGAAGCCTCACTTGTAAACATAACTTTGAGTTTTAATATAATTGAGAGTATTTGTAATGGTTGTTATTCTTTTTCTTTCTTGATGAGTTTTTATCTTGAGTAGAAACTCAAAGACAATCCTCCTATTTCTTGCATGTCACTTGAAATGTGGCACATTTTCAAGTGCATCACTAATCATCTTAGAACTTTCTATAGTGAAGCTAACTTGAACAAAGATAAAGTATTATTTCTTGATAATTTCTTTATTACTCATCGTTGTTCTTTCTTATCTTATCTATTGAGAACCTTAACCAAATTCTCCTTTACTTTTCACAATTCAAAACCAACCTCAAATTACTTAGAACTCTTCTATTCACATCTAGAAACTTGACCAATATAAAAAAATTATGATAATAAAATTATTATAAATCATTTAAAAAAAATAACATTGTCTATGTGCTAAATCTAGTAAAAAATTAAAAAAAATAACTAAAATGTCGTATTAAACATAACCTTAGACACTTCCTCTAATGATTGTGATACCCATACTGTAAATGAAGTTAAATCACATTAACACATCAATGGACAGCAAGTTTACAACTATGTCATTGGCATATTGTCGTTTGTCAAATATGTCAGTTAATTATTTAACAAAAACTAATATTGGAATTAAATCGCGTGATTATAACACCAAATACTTAATTCATGCAATTATAAAATAAAATAACAAAAAAATGTCCAGTTAAAATACAAGGACTGAAATTACATTCAAGACTATCATTATTATCACACTTCGGTTTTATTCTACAGCAAGCAAACAAGTGTATCAGATGCACATGTCTAGTTAATGGCTAAAACCAACGCAATGAACATCAAGAAAAAAGGAAATAAAATCAGATTTTACAATTGCATGATTTAGATTTTATTATTCTCATTCACGCATCACCAAGAATTCTTTGAACCTTAAGAACAATTTGCAATATATGGAATATAAAACTCATCTGACAGAAAGGATTTTCATGATGCGAAGTTAACCAACTCAGTTGCTGAACACTATTCCAGTCCACTGCTCCAAAAAGTGGGTTTATCGTGAATGACGACGGTGATGCCTCAGGATTATGAAAGAAAAAATTATAGTAACCACAAATTAAGGTGAATATCATTCTGGTTTGACACTTGAACATATACCTTCTCATTATCCAATGTGAACAAGTAAAAAATATGTTTTAATTGTACTTTAATTCTCACTTTGTAACAGTCTAATTTTATTTGAAGATAGATTTTAATACAGCTCTAAGCATTAAAGCATGCAATTTTTAATCTTTCAAAATTTGTATTAATTAGTATAAGTGAACGAGTTCAAAACTTATAAAAGTATTCATGTTTTACAATTATCATGTTTAAGACATTTTATTGACTTGAAGTTGATGTGTCCACCAAGTTAGATCTGTGTATTCATAACCTTTACAAAAGTTAATTAAATTTGAATAATCATAATGTCTTATAGTTTATTTTTTTCGTTAGAATTATCTTTTCAATTATTTTTTAAAAATAATTTAATATAATTATTTTCATAAATTTTATTATAACCACCTTAATATACATTATATTTATTAATCATGTGACGTGTACTTTCATTAACAAGTTACTTTTAATTGATAACATGTTATCTCTTCTTCGTATGACCCATGTTATTAGTTTCAATGTTAATATGATAAAAATAAACTGTATAATTAAAAAAAAAGTCAAATTAAAAAAATTTTAAATAATAAAAAATAAAAACATAATAATAGATAAAAATATTAAAAAATAAACTTTAAATTTAATTCATTATTGTAAAATCAGTTTCTAAAATAAAGTTTTTATTTTTTTATTTCGAAACTCTCTAATTAGTGTGTAGAATTTTCAACATATTTTTTTATGTTTGAGATTTTTTAATTTATATATGAGATTATGTTCAAGAGTAGTCTAATAAACTCAATAACTTTATTAAAATAGATTTTGAGATCATTTAAGAAGATAAATTTTAAATTTAATTTAATTTTATAAAATTAATTAATAAAATAATATTTATACTTAATTATGCGTAATTGTAATTATATTTAGAATACTTGAAAACTCAATTAATAGAAAGCAATTATAAAAAATAAAAATTGATGAGGGTGTGATCTTAAACGCCCTTTCTTTCTGTTAGTCTTGTCAATGTACCCTTTCATTTGGTAATGGCCTTATAACAGTCTGGAAATTAATATCCGCAAATGAGACAACAGCAAAGGGTTTCTGATGCTTTGTGATGTTGTAATTCGCAAGAAGAATATTATTTAATGACTTAGAACTTGCAATGTCGCAGCTTGCACTGCTATCCATACAATAATCATTCCCATTGCATGATTCAACTGCAGCTACCCACTGTGCCAAATTTACAGCACCACTTTCTTTTGACTTCAATCACTGCAACTTTTATGATGCACATAGGGAACTGAATAAGGAATATTATGATGCACATAGGGAACTGAATAAAGAATATATTCTCAGTTAGTAGCTATCTTACGTTAGTCTTTTATTTTTTTTTATTAAAAATAAATTTATCTTAGTAACTTTAAATGAAGACCACGTTAAACTTGTGAGTAGTTGCTGAATTATACTTTTAGTTGTTTACAATACTGACCTCATTTTTTTGTTCTATTTTCCTAACTGTGATTAAGAAAATAATTTAATTTCGATAGTGAATATTTTTATACTCTTAACTAATTAAAAAATATTATTATAGATATAGTTTTAAAAGTAATTATTAAAATTTTTAAAATAGTATATAATAATCTATGTAAAAATGTGACATCTAACTCTATAACTGCTGTGAAGAAAAAATTAAAAGGAAAAATGTATGTTGTTAAAATGAGTCATACAGTTAAAAAAAATTAATGGATGAAAAAAATAAATTCTGTAATTTTTATTAATTAATGTTCAACAATAAAGCACAAATATAAATATGTTTTATTAAAATAATCACTTTAAGAAAATTATTATTATCGTTTGAAATATTATTGATGGATAAAATTTTATCGGTAAAATATCATTATTGATAAATTTTAACAATGAAATTTTTTACGGTAAATTTATCGATATATTTATCAATGGATATAATCCATCTGTAATTATCGACAAATTTACCGAAAAACAAAATTACCGTAAAATTATCCATCAATAAATAAACCATCAATTTATTAATAGATTAAATTCATCGATAAATTAACCGTCAATTTATCAATGAATTAATCTGTAGGTAAATCACCCGGCAAGTTAATGACAGATTTAATCCTTCAATAATGATAATAAATATTAATAATAATAATATTACTAATAATATCAATAATATTAATAATTATTATTATTACAGTAATAATAATAATAAATAATAAATTAATATTATTATTATTATTATTATTGTAATTGTAATAATAAGTATAATAATAATCATAACATGACAAAAAATTTGTTATGGTCTGGTGGTTATGACTTTTGTCAAACTGTTGAGAGGTCCTGATGGTTGTAGATTTTGTTAAGCTTGAACGAAATGAAGGAGTGGACTGGATTTGCAAAAGCATGAGAAAATATTAGAGAGTCTACGGTATGAAAGATTCTAGAGTGAGGTTAGACCAACACATTAGGAGGAATCTATAAGTGGTCTAGAAAGAAAACTACTCTAAGAAGAACTTTAGAATAAGTATGAAGAGTCAATTGGATAACATTTCATTCTCATTCAAAGTTGGAATTTACAAGAGCATGACACTCCTATTTATAAGCTTATAGATGTCTAAGAAGCTTGTAGGAGAAGCTTCTAACCCTAACCCTAACCCTAACTTGTTGGAGAAGCTTCTCCACCCTACCTTATTGCCCAAGGCACCAAAATCCTCTCAAATGAGAGGTTGTCAAGTGGCACAAGGAGAAAACATCTTCAAACCCTAGGTTAACCTTAACTTAGCGCCCAACCTAGGTTTTTTACCCTAGTTTTTCCTTTGTATAAGAAAGAAACAAGCTTATGTGGGCTAAGTTTTAGGCTTAATTGAGGGTTTGAGCCCTAAGATACAACCCTCCTCATTAGGGAAGTCAAAACATTATTTGAGGAGTTCAAAATGGAGTCAAACATGGTCTATCACAAGCCTACATGACTATGCATGCATCAAGGAAGCTTTGGAACTTATAAACACTTGGAAAATACAATATTTGAGCAATATGAGACTTAGGACATGTGTATGTGCAAAAATTACAAGTGTAGATTTGAGCAACATGTTGCGTTAAATTCCATGAAACTATTGCAATCAAATTCAATCTTCTAGTTAATCATGTTGGATAAGTCTTCATCAATTAGTATTTTAGTAACGTGGAATAAAAAGTGAACTCCATCTATGAATCAATGTTGACGACAATATAATTTATGTAGTTGCACGTCGTGGAAAACTCCAAACACATTGGACACTAATTGAATGAGACTTAAAAGGGAACACTCATAGTTGGTATAACGGGTCTTCAAAACTTTAGGAATAGGAGATTTGAAGTATAAAACCTTCGGTATGGATGCAAAACAACCATTGAAATGGAAAATGCTACAAATGAGTTCTTATTGTTCAAAGAAGTAGCTAACATTGTCGTGTATCACAATGTTAACGAAGAAAGAAATATTTTTATTGACTATTTTCTCATTATTAGAATGACTAACATTAACATGAGAGATGATAAATTTATAGATAATGACTTTTAACGTATGACACCTGATAGGCATTAATGACCCTTTCAGGCTTTTTTTATAGTGACACAATGTACAAACCAATCCAATACCTTCTAACGGATGGTCCACATTAAATGGTCGAGACCTGGCACACTGAACATAGAATAAGATATGACATGCATGGATGACTCTTTTAGACTTTTTTAGAGTGACGTAACACATGGATCAACGAACCACCTTTTAAAAAGATGGTCTAGATTAAATGATCGCAAATGAATGCAAAGGATTGAACAACACACTGAACGAGACCTAACATGCATTAATGACCCTTTCAGACTCTTTTCATATTGACACAATGTATAGATCAATGCACTATCATTCAACGAATGGTTCAGATTAAATGGTTGTGGGTGAATACACAAGATTGAACGTCACACTGAATAAGACCTGACATGCATGAATAACCCTTTCATTCCTTTTTAGAGTGACACGACACATAAATCAAAGCATCACCTTTTAATGGATGGTCAAGATTAAATGCTTGTAGATGAATGTCAATGGAATCCAATATTGGTGGTGAAGCTCCTAGATAGTATCATTTAACCTTAAAATCTATTTCGTCGTTAATATATCTTTCGAGTATAGTTATAAGTAGTGGAATTGACAAGAATCTTATTCATTACTATGATTTATGATACACAAGCACAATAACAACTTGATTTAAAGTTGAATAACCAAAACAAATAACAACAACATACAAAAAATAGAACATAAAACAACCATTGACATTTCATGGAATGGTTGATATTTTGTTGATTGGTGGGCGCATACAGAATAAAACTTCATCAATAGACCTTGTAAATGTTGTGTTAAATTCCATGACACTATTGCTATCAAATTCAATCTTCTAGTTAATCATATTGGATAAGTCTTCATCAATTAGTATTTTAGTAACATGGTATGAAAAGTGACATCCATCTATGAGTCGTGGTTGACGATAATGTAATTTATGTAATTGTGCATCATGGCAAGCTCCAAACGTGTTGGACACCTCGAATGAGACTAAAAGGGGAACAATAGTAGTAAGTCCTCAAAATTTTAGGAATAGGAGATCTGAAGTATGTCTTTTGGTATCGATGCAAAAGGGCCATTGAAATGGAAAAGTGCTATAAATGAATTCTTATTGTTCGAAGAAGTAGTTGACATTATCACAAAGTCAAGGTACAAAGAAATAATTGTATTAACTATTTTTTCACTAAAGGAATGACTAACATTAACTCAAGAGGTGATAAATTTTTAGATCATGAGTTTTAACAGATGTCACCTAATAGACACTGATGACTCTTTCAGGGTTTTTATTTTTTTATAGTAAAGCCATGCATAGATCAGTCCATCACCTTTTAATGGATAGTCCAAATTAAATGGTCGAGACTTGGTACACTAAACACTAAACGAGACCTAGCACGCATAGATAATTCTTTTAGACTTTTAGAGTGCCAGAACACATATATCAATGCACCATCTTTTAACGGGTGGTCTAGATTAAATGGTCATAAATGAACGCGCAAGATTAAATGTCACATTAAATGAGACTTCACACGCATTGATGACCCTTTCAAGCTTTTTTCATAGTGATGCAATGCATAGATCAATGCACTTCCTTTCAGTGAATGGTCTGGATTAAATGGTGGTAGATGAACACACAAGATTGAACGTCACACTAAACGAGATTTGACACATATTGATGATCCTTTCAGCTTTTTTTAGAGTGACGCAACACATAAATCAATACACCACCTTTTAACGAATGGTTGTAAATGGATGCATAGGATTGAACATCACACTGAACAAGACCTGATAAGCATTAATGACCCTTTTAGACTTTTTCAAAGTGACACAACATATAGATCAGTGCATCACGTTTTAACGGATGGTCTAGGTTAAATGGTTGTAAATGAACACACAGGATTGAAGTCACACTGAACGAGACCTGACACACATTGATGACTCTTTTTGGCTTATTTAGAGTGACACAGTGCATAGATCAATACACCACCTTTTAACAAAAGGTTGAGGAGATCCAAAGTTTTTTAACGTATAGTATTCAACTTATAAAAGTAGACCACCAACTTCAATATTCTTCTATATATAGGTCCAATTTCATGTTACACTCTGTTGAACATTAGACGGTCCAAAGTCCCTTTAGAGGATCAAATCATTTGATAAAGTTTTGATGATAACAAAACTCAAGTATACATTTATATTTGATGACTTATACACATTGGTATTTAACATTATTATTATTATTAAAGCAAGAGACACATGGTCCATAAAGAGATAAGTTTTCTTACTATTTACTTTTATGCGTTATTGATTTGATTTAAATTGATTTTATATCATATTGTGCTTTAATGTTCAGATTTGTTCATAATGGAAATTATTCAAATTATTATGAAATATTTAAATGTGATTACTTGATTTTATATCAT